>Ga0307986_10000472_pt1 | contig 30088 bp, 30 predicted proteins | sample EllFjometageno82_FD_203170 | JGI IMG/M metagenome (GOLD analysis project Ga0307986, IMG submission 203170) | Marine microbial communities from Ellis Fjord, Antarctic Ocean - #82 | ecosystem: Environmental > Aquatic > Marine > Unclassified | place: Southern Ocean | collected 2014-10-09 | reverse complement strand
AATCGATAAAACTCTCAAAGATAATAAGTTAAAAATTAAACAAATTGATTTTTTTGCCACACACGGTCTATCGGCTATTAATTTGGATACTCCAAATATAAATTTTTTTGAAAAAAAAATTCTATCCGTCAAATATTCTAATTTAAAAAAAGAAAAAAAAAATTATATAATAAAAGAATTAAATGAAAGAAGAAAACATGAAACTCTTGTTATAAAAAAACGGACAAGAACAATAATAGAGAAAATAAAAAAAAAATTTAAAAAAATATATATATACGATCATCATACTGCACATGCCGCTAGTGCATATTATTTTTCAGGATTTAAAAGCTGTTATGTTTTAACAATCGATGGGTGGGGAGATAATGCTTCTGCTAAACTTTTCAAAGCAAATGATGGTAATCTAAAAGAGATAAAAAGAACTGAAACTATTGATTCGCTAGGATATTTTTATGGAAGTATAACTAAACTTTTAGGATTTACTCCACATAAACACGAGGGGAAAGTTTTAGGATTAGCAGCATACGCCAGCCCAAAAATTGCAATAAAAGAAATAAATAAAATTTTTAGATACAATATTAAGACCAAAAACTTTGAAGGTTTGGTACAAAATGGAATCTATCTCCCAAAATTTAACAACAAACTTTTAAATTTTTTAAAAAAAAAATATTCAAAAAGTGAAATTGCATCTGCTGTTCAATATAAATTAGAAGAAGTTGTGACAAAATATATTTCAGACATAGAGAGTGATAGTTTTGATTTGGCATTGGCAGGAGGTGTATTTTCTAATGTTAAACTTAATCAAAAAATTCAAGAACTTAAAAAAATCAAAAATATTTTTATTTTTCCAAATATGGGCGATGGTGGTCTTTCCGTAGGTGCTGCGGCTCTTTGTTTAAATAAAATTAAAAAATATAAATATTTTAAATTTGACAATATGTATTTAGGCCCAAGTTATAAAAAAATAAGACCCAATTCTAAATATAAAATAAAAAAAATAAATATTAGTTCAAAAAAATTAAATAATTTTATTGCAAATCAACTTTCTAAAAAAAAAATATTTGCTCTTCACCAAGGAAGAATGGAGTTTGGTCCTAGAGCTTTGTGTAATAGGAGTATAATTTGTGGGGCTGAGAATTCAAACATTAACATAACTCTTAATAAAAAGTTAAAAAGAACTGAATTTATGCCTTTCGCGCCTGTTGTATTGGCAGAAGATTTTGATAAATATTTTTTTAATTTAGAAAAAAAGATTGTTAATACTCGATTTATGACTATTACGTATAACTGTAAAAAAAAATTAATAGATTGTGCCCCAGCAGTTGTTCATGTTGATAATACAGCACGACCACAATTGATCACAAAAAAAGACAACAAAAGAGTTTATAATATTTTATCTGAATACAAAAAAATTACTGGTAATGGAGTATTAATTAATACAAGCTTTAACATGCATGAAGAACCGATTGTTTGCTCTGTAGAAGATTCTTATAGAGCTTTTGCATATTCAAAATTAGATTATTTGATAATAGACGATGAGGTTTTTACTCTAGAAAAATGAAAGTATTAGCAATAGTATCGGCTGGTATAAATACAGGATCTGGTCATTTATTTCGTACATTAAGTTTTATAAATAACTTAGATATAAAAACTAAAAATATTTCGTTAATTATTGATACAAAAAATTTTAATTCTGTTCTTCAAAAAAAAAAAATTAATTTTTTAAATTTACAAATAACAGAACGTGAAAAAATAATTAGGTTTATTATAATAAAAAAACCAGATTTAATTATTTTAGATAGCTACAAAATAAATTATAAATTTGAGTTAAATTTAAAAAGAAATTTTAATAATACTCTCCTTATAGATGATAATGCTGACAGAAAACATTCAGTTAATTTCTACTTAAATTTAAATTGGACTTCGGCAAGATTAAAAGAAAAAATTAAAAAAAATATCACAGCTAAGCAATTTTTTTTAGGTCCTGAATATATTAATAATACAATTTTAAATCAAAAAATCACAAAAAAAAAAAACGATGTTTTAATTTTCTTTGGCTCCACAAATCAACACAATATACTTAAAAAAACTATTAATGTAATATCTAAAAGCAAATTTGATAAATATAATTTTAAAATTATAATCGGAGAATTTGAAAAGATAAATAAAAAAAATTTATTTAAAAAAAATATTAAATTTTTTAATTATTTAAGTGAAAAAAAGTTTCATAAAATGTTAGGTAAATTTACACTAGCTATTGGTGCTGGTGGAGTTTCTTTAACAGACAGATTAAAACATAAAATTATAAATCTAGTAATAATTACTGCAAATAATCAAACAAATAATGTCTACCAACTTAAAAAGTTAAATTTGGTTGATTTTGCTGGATTAGCCAAAAATATTTCTAAAAAACAATTATATCTTAAAATTAATAATTTTTTATATAATTATGAAAACCAAAATTATATATACTCTAATCTTAAGATGATTAAATTTGGTACAAAAAATTCAAATCTTTTAAAAATTTTGAAAAAATTCTAGGTGTGTGTATTGTTTAAGACATAAAGATGCCAAATTGTAGTTTATAAATGTTAAATAATGAATAAAAAAACAAAAATAACAAATTTACCCTCACCATCTGTCGGAGGCTTATCGATTTACCTATCTCAAATTAAAAAATTTCCTATGCTTGATGCAGAAGAGGAATATTTGTTGGCTAAAAACTGGAGAGAAAGAGGAAATTTAAAAGCAGCGCATAAATTAGTAACGAGTCATTTAAGATTAGTAGCTAAAATTGCAATGGGTTATCGAGGATATGGCTTACCTGTTAACGAATTAATATCTGAAGGTAATATTGGATTGATGCAAGCAGTTAAAAAATTTGATCCTGAAAAAGGGTTCAGACTTGCGACATATGCAATGTGGTGGATAAGAGCATCCATACAGGAATACGTTTTAAAATCTTGGAGCTTGGTCAAAATGGGAACAACAACAGCTCAAAAAAAACTTTTTTTTAATTTAAAAAAAATTAAAAATCAAATTGCTCCTAATCAAGAAGGTGATTTAAGAGATGAACATGTTGAAGAGATATCAAAAAGGTTAGATGTAAAGACTAATGAAGTAGTAAATATGAATCGTAGGTTAATGGGACATGAAAAGTCACTTAATGACCCTATTAAGGCCGGAGAAACGGACGAGTGGCAGGATTGGCTAGTAGATGACAGTCTAGATCAAGAATTAATTGTTTCACAAAAACAAGAGTACGAGGATAAAAAAGTACTTCTTACTCAAGCAATGACTATTTTAAACGACAGAGAAAAAGAAATTTTAAAAGAAAGAAGACTTTCAGAGAATCCTAAAACTTTGGAGGAGCTAAGTAAAAAATATAAAATTAGCCGTGAAAGAATAAGACAAATCGAAACGAAAGCTTTCGAAAAACTTCAAAAGTCCATGATCAATTCTTCTAAAGCTAAAAATTTACTTTCAGCAAATTAGAAAATTTTTTTAGGCATTAAATGGGTCTTCAACTAAAATAGTGTCTTCTCGTTCTGGACTTGTAGATATGCTTGATATTTTAGCACCTATAAAATCTTCTAAGGAATTTATGTAGGCTTTTGCATTTTCTGGAAGATCCTCCATATTTCTCACTCCTCGAGTGGAGGTTTTCCATCCAGGAAATGATTTGTAAATCGGTTTGATATTAAATTGGTCTTCAGATGCAGCTGGTAAATAATTCATTTTCTTGCCGTTAAGTTCATATTCAACACAAATTTTTATTTCATCTAATTCATCAAGTACATCCAATTTTGTTAAAGCTATTGCTGTAATACCTGCAACTTTAATGGTTTGTCTAACTAATACCCCGTCAAACCAACCACATCTTCTTTTTCTTGCGGTAACAGTTCCGAACTCTTTTCCTCGTTCACCTAAACTTTCTCCAATTTTGTCTTTTAATTCTGTTGGGAAAGGTCCACTACCTACTCTCGTTGTGTACGCTTTGGTGATTCCTAAAACATAATTAATACTATCAGGCCCACAACCAGTTCCTGTTGCTGCCATGGCTGGAACAGTATTTGATGAGGTCACAAAAGGATAGGTTCCGTGATCAACATCTAATAAAATACCTTGTGCGCCTTCAAACAATATTTTTTTATTTTTCTTTTTATATTCATCTAATTTAAGCCAAACAGGTTGAGCAAATTTTAATATTTTTGGTGCTATTTCTAATAATTCTTTTTTTAAGTCTTCTTTTTTATAAACTTTTTTCTTAAGTCCTTTTCTAATTGCGTTGTGATGTAGTAGTACATTTTCTAGTCGAGCATCTAAATTACTTTCGGATCTTAAATCCATTACACGAATTGAACGTCGGCCAACTTTATCTTCGTAGCATGGCCCAATGCCTCTTCGTGTTGTACCGATTTTTTCTTTTCCAGCTGCATCTTCTCTGATTTCGTCCATCTCTCTGTGAAATGGTAAAATAAGAGAAGCAGATTCAGAAATCATAAAATTTTCTGTCGTTACATCTACGCCTTGTTTCTTTATATCTTTGATTTCGTCTAATAAAGCCCATGGGTCAATAACAACACCGTTACCTAAAATAGAAATTTTTTCTTTTCTTACTATGCCTGATGGCAACAATCTTAGTTTAAAGACTTTTCCATCAATAACTAATGTGTGTCCAGCATTGTGTCCACCCTGAAATCTTACAACAACATCTGCTTGATCGGATAACCAGTCAACAATTTTACCTTTGCCTTCGTCTCCCCACTGTGAACCAACTACAACAATGTTTTTCATTATCTGAACTTTTTGTTAATTGTTATCGAATTTAAATGATTAATAGGACCATGGCCTTTACCAAAATTAAGGTTAGATCTTATTGATTGATTAACATATTTAATTCCAAGCTCACAGGATTTGTTTAGTAGTTTTCCACATGAGAAAAATGTAGTTATAGCACTAGATAACGTGCAACCAGTGCCATGTGTATTCTTTGTGTTTATTTTTTTATTTGAAAATAGCTTAATTTCTTTTTTATTTACAAAAATATCTTTTACAGTTTTGTGTTTAAGATGGCCTCCTTTTATAAGTACATTTTTAGCTCCCATTGATAATAAAACTTGTGCCGCTTGAATCATGTCTTTAGTATTTGTAATTTTCATATCAGTTAAAACTTCCGCCTCTGGAATATTAGGAGTAATTAAAGATACTTTTTTAATTAATAGTCTTTTTAAAATATTTATTGCTTTATTGTTAATTAATTGAGTTCCTCCTTTTGCTACCATCACTGGATCTAAAATTATCTTAGAAACTTTAATTAATTTTAACGAATTAATAACTGACATAATAACCTCTTCAGAATGAAGCATTCCAATTTTAATTGCATCTGGTTTTATGTCTTCGCTGGTAAACAATATTTGTTTAGATATTTCTTTCGGGTCAACTCCTACTATTGAGCTAACTCCTGTAGTATTTTGTGAAGTTATAGCTGTTATAGCTGTCATTGCGTAAGAACCTAAAGATGTTATGGTTTTTATATCTGCTTGTATACCAGCACCACCAGAAGAGTCTGATCCTGCAATTATTAGTATTTTAGATTTAGGTTTCAATTTAATAAATAGTTTTTTTAATTATTAAAATACATTTTTTTAATAAATCTTTATTGTATGATTCACCCATTATTCTAATTTTAGGCTCTGTACCTGATTTTCTCACTAATAGTCTTCCTTTATTCTTAATAATTTTGTTTGCATTGACAATGGCTGTTTTAGTTTTAGTTTGATTAATAATATCTTTATTTTTTACGGTAATATTTTCTAAAATTTGAGGAACTGGTTTAAACACATTAAAAAGTTTACTTGCTTTTTTGCCCTTTCTTAAAGAAAATAATATCTCAAGCGCAACTAACAGACCGTCACCCGTTGTTGCGAATTTACCTAAAATAATATGACCAGATTGTTCACCTCCCAAGTTGTACTGATATTTTTTCATTTTTTCTTTAACATAGCGGTCTCCAACATTAGCTCGAATAAATTTTATTCCCTCATGTTTAAAAAACTTTTCTAAACCATAATTTGACATAAAAGTCCCGACTACCCCTCCTCTTAAAATTTTTTTTAATTTCCATCTTTTAGCAAGCATGGCTAAGATTTGATCTCCATCTATAATTTTACTTTTTTCATCACATAGAATAATTCTATCTGCATCTCCATCTAGGGCTATACCTAGATGAGCTTTATATTTTTTTACTGCAGTTCGCATTTTATTTGTGTGCGTAGATCCACATTTTTCATTTATATTCAGACCATTAGGTGCAACACCTATACTAATTACTTTTGCCCCCAGAGATGTTAAAAGCCTTGTTCCAGCTTTGTAGCCAGCTCCATTTGCGCAATCAATTACAATTTTCATTTTTTTTAAATTAAAATTTTTAGGAAAATTTTTTCTTAAAATTTTAATATAATCATCATTTGCTGACTCTAAACGTTTAACACGTCCTAAAATTTTTGGATTTAAAAGATGTTTCGATGTTTTCGAATCAATTAAGCTTTCTATTTTTTTTTCAATTTTGTCAGAAAGTTTAAGTCCATCAGGACCAAATAACTTTAAGCCATTATCGTAGTAAGGATTGTGTGAAGCTGTAATCATAATACCCATATTAGCTTTCATTTTTTTAGTTAACATAGCAAGTCCATTTGTGGGTAAAGGGCCAAGTGTAAAGACGTTCATACCTGCTGAAGTCAGACCAGACACAAGTGCTGGCTCAAGAGTATAGCCTGATAATCTTGTGTCTTTAGCTATAATTGCAATTTGTTTATTTTTTTTTTGATTAGTAAAATATGTACCCGCAGCAAGGCCAAACTTAAAAAATTTTTCTCCATTTATATTACCTTGATTTACTGTGCCTCTTATCCCGTCGGTACCAAAATATTTTTTTTTCATTTTATTGAAATTATTTTTTTAAAAACTAATATAGCCTGTTTCACTTCATTGACGTTATGTACTCTAAATATTTTTACGCCTTGTTGTAAAGTATATAAAACAGAAGCTACAGTTCCGCCAATTCTTTCTTTGCTATCAAACTCAGCAGAAATTTGATTAATAAACCTCTTTCTAGAAGTGCCTATTAACAAGGGAAATCCCAATGAATGAAACAGTGAAATATTATGCATAAGAATCAAATTATGTTTCAAGTTTTTTCCAAAGCCAATACCTGGATCGATAATGAATTTCTTGTGTTTAAATTTTTTAAGATCAGTGTTAATTTTTGTTTCAAAAAAATCATAAATGTCTAATAAAACATTTTTGTAACTAGGTTTAACCTGCATTGTATTTGGGGTTCCTTGCATATGGTGTAAAACTTTCCACACATCATAATTTTTAATTTTGCTAATGGCATCTTGATCATAGTTAAATCCAGAAACGTCATTTATTAAATCAGATTTATGCTTAATTGCTTTTAACATTACTTCTGACTTCCTTGTGTCTATTGATAAAAATATTTTAGGAAATTTTTTTTTAAAATTAATAACAATTTTTTCTAATCTCTTCCACTCTGTCTCATGAGGTATATCTTTAGAACCTGGCCTGGTTGACTCTCCTCCAATATCAATAATATTTGCTCCTTTTAAAATCATATTATTTATATGAGTAAAGGCTTTTTTTGATTTAACATACAAACCTCCGTCAGAAAAACTATCAGGTGTTAAATTTAACACACCCATAATTAATGGTTCAGAAATATTAGAATACTTATTTAGGTTTTTTCTCTTAAGAACTATCTTTTTTATATCTTTTAGAATAATTTTTTTTATTTGTTTGGGTAATTTATTAATTTTTTTTATGTTAAGTGTTATTTTTTTTTCTTTTCTAGATAAAATTTCAATATTGTCAAAGGCTATGTCTTTATTTCCACAAAGTGGCAGTGCTAGTTTTTTTTTTATAAGCTTTTTTGCATTTTCACCGTAATAGAAATTACACGCACGTGTGTAATATTTTCTCATCAACTATTTTTAATGGACAAGTTTAGGTTTAAGACCTAAAGAATCTAAAGCTGAAGACTCTTTATTGTCAGCATCCTCTTCAGATTCATTCATTTTTTTTGGTTGAATGTTTTTTAACATCAAATCTCTAATCTCATCTCCGGTTAGAGTTTCGTACACTAATAAAGCTTTTGCTATCTTATGAAGATCATCAATTTTTTCTGTTAATACTTTTTTAGCTCTATCGTAACCAGCTTCAACTATCTTTTTTACTTCTATGTCCACTTTATTAGCTGTTTCTTCCGACATGTTCTGTTGTCTTGTTACTGATCTACCTAAGAAAACTTCTTCTTCATTTTCGCCATAAGCTAATGGTCCTAATTCTTTGCTCATGCCATAACGAGTAACCATATTTTTTGCCATTTTTGTTGCCATGTCAATATCAGAAGATGCTCCTGATGTTACTTTGTCATGACCAAAAATCAATTCTTCTGCTATTCTTCCGCCCATAGCTACGGCTATGTCTGAATACATTTTTTCTCTAGTTACTGAAAGTTGATCTCTTTCGGGAAGCCTCATAACCATCCCTAAGGCCCTTCCTCTTGGTATAATCGTAGCTTTGTGTATTGGATCAGAAACTTTTTCATTTAATGCAACAATTGCGTGTCCACCCTCATGATATGCTGTTAATTTTTTTTCATCTTCACTCATCACCATAGATCTTCTCTCGGCACCCATCATGACTTTATCTTTTGCTTCTTCAACGTCTACCATTGTTACTACTCTTTTATTTTTACGAGCAGCTAGCAAAGCAGATTCATTGATAAGGTTAGCTAGGTCAGCCCCAGAAAAACCTGGTGTACCTCTAGCTATTGTTCTAAGTTTTACATCAGGCCCTACAGTAATTTTTTTAATATGAACCTTTAATATAGCTTCTCTTCCAAGAATATCTGGGTTTCCGACAACAACTTGTCTGTCAAATCTTCCGGGCCTTAATAAAGCAGGATCTAAAACATCAGGTCTATTCGTTGCAGCAATTAATATAATTCCTTCATTGGTCTCAAAGCCATCCATTTCTACTAGTAATTGGTTAAGTGTTTGCTCTCTTTCGTCGTTTCCTCCACCTAGACCAGCTCCTCTACTTCTACCAACGGCATCGATTTCATCTATGAATATAATACAAGGAGAGTGTTTTTTTCCTTGTTCGAACATATCTCTAACTCTAGAAGCTCCTACGCCTACAAACATTTCTACAAAATCAGAACCGGATATAGAAAAAAAGGGAACATTTGCTTCTCCTGCTATTGCTTTCGCTAGTAATGTTTTACCTGTTCCTGGAGGTCCAATTAATAATGCACCTTTTGGAATTTTTCCTCCAAGTCTACTAAATTTTTTAGGATCTTTTAAAAATTCTACTATTTCTTCTACTTCTTCTTTAGCTTCTTCTACACCAGCTACATCATTAAAGGTCACTTTGCCATGTGCTTCTGTTAAAAGTTTTGCTTTAGATTTTCCAAATCCCATAGCACCACCTTTGCCACCTTGCATCTGACGCATGAAGAATACCCAAACAGCAATGAGAAGTAACATTGGAAACCAAGATAATAAAATACCTAAAAGAGATGGCATTTTATCTTCAAGTGGTGAAGCTATGATATTTACTTCTTTACTGGATAATTTTTCTACTAAGTTTGGATAATTAGGTGAATAGGTTGTAAATGTAGAGCCATCACTTAACAAACCAGTGATATTACTACCCTGAATTTCAACTTTTATAACTCTTCCTTGGTCGACTTCAGACAAAAATTTTGAAAAAGCTATTTTGGAATTAGTTTCACTCATTTGGTTTGGATTCTGGAACATACTAAACAGCCCGACAGAAAGAAGGACTATAATTCCCCACATAGCTAGATTTTTTAAATTCATATATTATATAAATAGGTATTATTTATTATTTAACAAGCATCATACAAAAAAAATCTAATATGTAAATGTGACAAATATATTAAAATTTTAAATTTATGAGCTTTTTTTTTAATTTCTCTTTATATATTACTAAGTTATTGTTGTTTTTTTGAATTATACAACCTCCTAATGTAGCTTTTAAATCACTATTAGATTTTATTTTATTAAGTAAGTTGATGATTTTTTTAGCTCTTGGTGGATAATAGTTTTTAGAAATATTTTTAATACAATTGCTAAAAACTTTTAATTGTATTTCATTGTTTTCTTTAGAGAATTTTTTAAAGTTAATAACTACTGTTTTTGCTTTTTTAGTAATACAGCTTTTTTCAACTCTATGTATGTAAGTGTTTAATGTATCTCTTGTTACACCTAAATTATTAATAGAACTGATAATTTGCTCATGTTTAATTCCACTTTTTTCAAATTGCTTAATTAGAACTCTAATTTTAGTTCTTAAATATTTTTTATTAATATTGCTTGGGTCCTTAAAAATTTTTCCAAAATATTGCTTAGCAATAATAGTGAGAGAATTTTTTTTTTCATCCAATAATGGTCTAATAAGTTTTATATTTTTATTTAGGCTGCTTATTTTTTTCATGGAAGATAAACCTTGGATTCCACTACCTCTTGACAATCTTATCAAGAAAGTCTCAATTTGATCATCTCTATGATGGCCAGTTAAAATAAATTTAATTTTATTTTTACTACAAAAACTTAACAACAGCTTGTAACGTACATCTCTAGCTTGGCTTTGTATGTTTTTTTTTATTTTTACTTTATTTTTTAAAATAGTTAATTTTATTTTTTTATTTTTTAATAAAGATTTAACAGCCTTTGCTTCTCTTGAAGAGCTTGATCTTATCCCGTGGTCAATTAAAACAAAAAAAATTTTGTTTTTTTTTTCACATTTATAAGCATTACTTAATGCTGCAAGTGCTAAACTGTCTGGACCACCTGATACAGCAACAAGAAAATTTTTCTTTTTAATAGATTTATTTAAAAACTGCTTAAAGTTGAAATAAATTAATGAAGTACTAATGTCTAAGCTAAGTTTCTTATGTTTAAGAACACTTAAATCTTTTTTGCTCATATTGAGCTTTTTGTAGCACAGACTGTGATGCTTTTGGATATTGTTTTTTTAAACCTTTAATCATTTTGCAGCCCTGTCCTTTCTCGCCTAGTTGAACCATAGTTGAACCAAGTTTTAAAAGATTTTCTGGTGCTTTAAAACTCTTTGGATAGTTTTGATAACCATCTAAATATGCGGTAGCAGCATCAGAATACAATTGTCTAATTCTAAAAGTCTCACCATACCAATATTGTGCGCTACCTGCTAGTTCATGAGTTTTATTTTTATCTATAAATTCTCTTAAAGCTAATTCAGCAGTTTCATAATCTCCAACTTTCATAAAACTTACAGCGAAGTCATATTGTTCCTTAGCGGGTTTGTTGGGTAGCAAGGATGTTTCTGATATTTTTTCTTCTGAAAAAACTGCACCCTTGGCTTCAATCGATTGAGTTGCTTGAGTCTTCTCTTCTGGATCTAAACTATAAGCCGGGGCAACTCCAAAATCTTGAGCTTTTTCTGTGCCTGGTAACTTAACTTGTTTTTTATTTTTTCTTTTTACTTTAGTGATATTTTTGCCTGACTCTAGGTCAGAAAAACGTAATTGAGAATCTGACTGAATTTTTGTTACTCGGCTAGATAAATTATCTAACTTAAAGTTTACTTCCTCAAAACGGTTAGTTAATTTTCTGAACTCTTCTTCTATTTCATTAAGCTTTAGAAGGTGTCTAGTTAATATTTCTTCATTTAAACCATTTGAAGAGGAAGAACCAGATGAGCTTCTCACTTCAGCGGTTTTATAAACTGCCTTTTCTAACGTTTTTAAATCTTGAGTTAAAATCTGTATTTGGTCCACAACTGCATCAATTTTTTCTTCTTCTGCATGAACAATAGAATTAATAGAGAGGTAAAATATTACTAAAAGTACGGAAAAATTTTTTAAATTTATTTTGTAACTGTTCATTTTATATCTGTATTAATTATATAACGTGGCAAAAAAAAGACCCCAGGACATTTGTCATGGGGTCTGAATTTTAAAAATTTTAGAAATTCTAAATTATTTAGCTTTTATTGTTACTGATCTTCTATTTTGAGACCACGCTAAAGGTGTTGAAGCTGAATTTACTGGCTTCTCTTTACCGTAACTGATTACAGAAACTCTTTTTCCTGATATTCCATAAGTCATTAAATAATCTTTTGCAGAGTTTGCTCTTTTTTCGCCCAGAGCTAAATTGTATTCTCTAGTTCCTCTTTCGTCTGCATGTCCTTCAAGAACAACGTTAAGATCTTTATTTTTTCTCAAATAATTCGCTTGCTTTCTTAGAGTGTCTCTAGAGGCTGTTGTTAAAGATGAACTGTTTGTTGCAAAAAACACTCTATCTTTTACTCCGCTTGCCAAATACTCAACTGTTGCTGTTCCAGTATAAACATCTCCTGATCCAACGCCGGATTTTTTACCAGTTGAACACGCACTCAATGCAAGTGTCGATAAAGCTATTATTAATAAATTTGTGATTTTTTTGTTAAATTTCATATTTTCTCCTAAAGTGTGATTAATCATTGTATTTCAAATTTTATTGAATTATTCAAGCTTTAATTCATTTAAAAATAGTTTATTTGGACAATAATGATGACCAGGATGGGTCTGAAGCATCTGTTTCTGTTTTTAGCTCTCTTTCGTTATAACCAGTAATGTCGATTGACCATAGTTTTGCTGAAAAACCCTCCCCATCTTTGTTGGTTTTGGTTTCTCTATAAAAAACTAAAAGCCTTCCGTTAGGCGACCATGAAGGTGCTTCTTGGTAATAATTTTCAGTTAGTAACCTTTCACCAGTTCCATCAGATCTCATAACACCAATATAAAATTTTCCTGCTCTCATTTTAGTAAAGGCGATAAGATCTCCTCTAGGTGACCAGACTGGCGTGCCATAAATACCATTACCAAAACTGATTCTTTTAGTGCCTGTACCGTCACTTTTCATAGTATAGATTTGTTGAAGACCACTTCTATCAGAGTTAAAACAAATATATTTACCGTCCGGAGAAAAAGAAGGAGACGTGTCAATTGAAGAATCTTCTGTTATTCTTTCGACCAATCTACTTTCTAAGTTCATAGTGTAAATGTCTGAATTACCATCTTTAGCAAAACTCATTATTATTTTTTTTCCATCAGGAGAAAACCTTGGGGCGAATGTCATGCCTGGAAAGTTTCCAACCACTTCCTGAATGCCAGTCTCTATGTCTAGTAAATAAACTCTAGGAAGGTTTCTGAAGTAAGACATATAGGTTACTAGTTGATTTGCGGGATTAAATCTTGGTGTTAAAACTAATTCATTACCTAATGTTAAGTATTTAGTATTTGCACCGTCTTGGTCCATAATAGCTAATTTTTTTACTCTTTGTGTCCTTGGTCCAGTTTCACTGACATAAATTATTCTAGTATCGAAATATCCTGTCTCTCCTGTTAGTCTCTCATAAATCTTATCAGAAATAATATGTGCTACCCTTCTCCAATTTGAAGGTGTAGTTGTAAATGCAAGCGCTACCATTTCTTGTGAGGCGGCAAGATCCCAAAGCCTAAACTCTACTTTAAGTTTATTATCCTTTATTAAAATTTTTCCAGTAACTAAGGCTTGCGCTGTTATTAATCTCCAATCTTCAAATCTTGGTTTTAAATGTGCTATGTCTGGTTTTTGAACGAATGCATTTTTGTCAAGCGGGTTAAATAGACCCGTAGATTTAAAATTTTTTTCAATAACTGAAGATATGAGTTCACCTAATTCTTTTACTTTTACATCTTTGTAATTTTCAGATTGAATGTCTACATGTAGAGGCGAAACTGCAATTGGCAATGGGTCTAAGTTTCCTCGAGTAATATCTACTTCGATTAAACTGTAAGCTACATTAAATTTAAAAAATAAAACTACACAAGTATAAATTAATTTTTTCATTTATTAACCTCTTAGCATCTCCATAGGATTAAAATTTAATTGAATTGTTTTCCATTTATCATAACCTGTTTGTGGAACCCTGAGAGGTTGACATATTCTAACTGCTCTCAGCGCACTTTCTGCTAATACTTTATAAAATTTTTGTCCAGGTCTATTCATTCTTTCGTGATCTAAAATTTCTGACTTACCAATGGTTCCATCTTGTTTTAATTCTAATTTAATTCTAACTAAAAGATCGTCGTCATAAGGTAGTCCCAAAGGTACTGTCCAACAACCAAATATTTGAGCTCTTAACGCATCTTCTTCGGACAAAGTTAATCCTGTCGCAAATGAATTTTTTACACTACTTTGTGTAAGTTTTTTATCATTTTTTTCTACTTTAGTGCTCTCTTCTTTAGCTTTATCAATCAAAGCAGCTATTTGATTAGTGTCTATAATGTCTTTTTTTTCAAACTCAGAAGCTTGTCTTATCTCTGGCTTTACCTCTTTGGGGTTTTGCTTCTTTTTAATTATTTCTTTTTTTTCATCCTCTTTTTTAGGTAGCGGTATTCTGTCAGGTTTTTCTTTAGCTTTAGCTGCTGGAGGAGCTTGTTCCGATACAACTCTTTTCTCTTCTTCTTTTACTTTCTCGATTACTTTTCTGGCGTTTGGCGCAAAAGGAATATTTGTTTTATTTGAAATTTGAATTAGCTCAACTGAAATAATTGGTGGTAGGTCAACTGGCTGTCTAATCATGAATGGTAAGCTCAACACTGTTAGTAAGACCATTACTGCGTGAAACGATAAAGAATAAATTAAACTTTTGGTCATTTTTCATTTAACTCTTATATGGCTCTGAAATAAGTGCTACTTTTGAAAATCCAGCACCTGATAAAGTTCCCATGATTTCTAAAACTCTACCATAATTTATATTTTTATCTCCCCGGACATAAATTCTTGTATCAGTTCTGTTTTTAGCAATAGCTAATAATTTTGGTATAACTGTTTCTGCAGAAACCTTATTCTCTTGAATAAAAATTTCACCTTTTGAATTTATACTTACTGTCAAAGGTTCCTGATCATCAGGTAAAGAGTCGGCAGAGGACTCTGGTAGGTCAACTTGGACACCGACAGTTAATAACGGTGCTGTAACCATAAAAATAATCAGGAGCACTAACATAACGTCAACAAATGGAGTGACATTTATTTCGCTCATTGGTTCATTCCTTGAGCGATTAAATTTAAAAGCCATAATTTAAATTATTGATAAAAACCTTTTACAAAAGTTTTCAATTCTTGCAGCATATCTTTTTGAGTCACTGTTAAATTTATTATAAGCCACTACTGCTGGTATAGCCGCAAGCAATCCTAAAGCGGTCGCAAATAAAGCTTCTGCAATTCCAGGTGCTACGATAGCTAAACTTGTATTTCTTGATATAGCAATTGATTGAAATGAGTTCATGATGCCCCAAACTGTTCCAAATAAACCTATAAAAGGAGCTGTGGATCCAACTGTTGCTAGAAAAGTAAAATTCTTTTCTATTTTTTTTATTTCATTATCTGTGGAAATTTCTAAAATTCTTTCGACTCTTGCGCTTTGAATGGCACTAGATTTTGATTTTGTCTTAATAAGTTCAACCATCGCAGTTCTAAACACTTGGGTCAAAGGATCTTCAGTTTTACCTGGTAAATTACTATTTAAACTTTCAGCAGATCTAGCCTTCCAGAACTTATTCTCAAAATCAGAAGTTGATGAGTTAATTTTTTTAAATAATTTATACTTATCAAATATTAGTGCCCAAGAATAAATTGAGCTTGCCAATAAAAGTATAATTACAGATTTAACCACAAAGTCTGCTCGTATAAAAAGTTGCAAAAGAGAAAAATCGTTTGCTCCACCTAATCCTATTACTTGAGCTGCTATTTGTTGTTCCATGTTAGTGAAGTACTTATAGAATGTGTCATGAATTTGACGTTTTTTCTGCGATTTGAATTAAGTTTAGGATAACTATTCCTTCTCCTTAAACCTCGTTTCGCTATAAAACCTAGCAATCAGTATAGCATCTGACTTATTTACATCTTTTTTTCTTGATAATTGTTCAGAAGCAGAAGGGTACATTTCAATAGCTTTTGTTCTGCTTGCATCTTTAGATGAGTTAATTAGTTCAAAATGTTTTTTCCATTTAGCAGGTCTAACAAAGAAAATAGGCAATCCTAAAGCTGCACAGATGCCTTTAATGGCACCAAAAGTTTGACCGAAGTTAAACATACTGGTTACACCTTGACCTGGCATAGCGTTAACCTGCTCGACTACCATTACTGTCTTTTCTAAGTTTTCAATATTGTCCTTAATTAATTTTACTAAAAGAGCGCTGTTTAGTTGTCTTTTATTTTTTTTACCATCAGGCATGACGGGCATATCAAATAGTTCTTTAATTTTATTATCTTCTAATATAGCGATAGCACCGCTTAGACCGGGATCAACACCAATTATTCTCATAAATTAACTTTCATGAATACTACAATTTACAAAAGTATTCTGCACATCATCTTCTTCTTCAAGCGTTTCTAGTGTTTTAACAATTGCATCACTTTCTTCTTTAGATATATCTAAATATATTTGCGGTCTCCATTCTATGCCAGAATAAAGAAAGTTACCTATACTTTTTTCTATTTCATTTTTTATTCTATAAAAATCTTCTCTTTCTGTTAAAATTTCATGATATTCGTAGCTGCTTGTACAATCTTTAGCTCCTGCGTTTATTGAGAGATCAAGAATTTTTTCATCAGAAATATTTTTTTTTTCAACGTGTAATACCCCACATATAAAAAAGAAATGTGATGTAGACCCTGTTTCTCCTAACCTTCCTCCGCTTTTTTGTAGAATGGTTCTAATATTAGAAGCTGTCCTATTTTTATTATCTGATAATGTTTCAATGATCAAAGCAACATTGTGAGGTCCAAAGCCTTCGTATCTTAAATTCTCATAATTCTTATTTATATCCATTTCTGACTTACTGATTGCACGGGTAATATTTTCTTTAGGCATATTTGCTTCTCTTGAGGCTTGTATTGCAGCTCTAAGTCTTGGGTTGCTAATAGGATCTTTAGCTCCAAGTTTTGCGGCTACTGTAATTTCTCTCGACAGTTTAGCAAAAATTTTAGATCTCACTTTGTCTTGCTTTCCTTTTTTGTGCTTAATTCCAGCCCAATGTGAATGACCTGCCATATTAATTTTTTAAAACACCTCCATATAAAAATCTTTCAATTTTTTTTGCCAATCCAGTTTTGGGGTCTCCCTCAACTATTATTCCTGACAGTGTTGATTGCCCAATTGCTGGAAAATGTTTTTGTGCTTTGTTATTTTTTAAAAATTTCATAATAGAATTTTCTTTATTCATACCTATTACTGAATTGTAATCACCACACATACCGATATCTGTTTGGTATCCAGTTCCATAATCTAAAATTCTTGTGTCCGCTGTTGGTACGTGAGTGTGGGTCCCAACTACTGCTGTAGCTTTGCCGTCATAATAATGCCCCATAGCCATTTTTTCGCTAGTAATTTCACCATGGACATCAACAACAATAAAATCTGCATCTTTTTTTAATTGAATTTTGCTTTGTAAATTTTTTGCTGAAATAAATAAATCCTCTGTTTTTTTCATAAAAACGTTTCCCATCAAATTTATTACAGCTATTTTATATTTACTGTCTTTAGATAAAAAAATACCAAAGCCATTTCCAGGTGAGCCTTCTGCTAAATTTTGAGGTCTTAATAAACGTGGCTCAGATAATATAAAATCCGTAATTCCAATTTTATCCCAAATATGGTTTCCTGAAGTTATGACGTCTACTCCAATACTAAATAGTTTTTTTGCAATTTCTTCTGTAATGCCTTTACCATCTTCGGCTGCATTTTCACCATTTACAATAGTAAAATCAATTTTCTTATCTTGAATAATTATATTTAAACTTTCTTTTAGTTTATCAACACCAGTATTACCCATGATATCGCCAAGAATAAGTATTTTCATTTCTGCAGACCTTTTTCAGTTAGAATGTAATCTAATTTAATATCTAATTTAGATACTGGAAGTTTATTATATTTTTGAAATAAAAATGCAACGCCTATAGTTATTATTTTTCTATTTCTTAAAAATTTACTTAAATATCTATCATAAAAACCTTTGCCGTAGCCAAGTCTGTTATTTAGCTTATCGAAAGATAAGAGCGGGACTAGCATAATGTCAGGTATTAAAAATTTTGTTTGCAAGCAAGGATCTAACATCCCAAAGCTATTTACTTTTAAAGGGTCTAAATACTTCCATTCCAAAAAGTTCATCTCCCTTGCACCTTTAGTGACTGGAAGAAGAGTTTTTATTTTTTTTATTTCAATTAATTCAAATATTTTTAAGACATTAACTTCATAATTAGCAGGATAATAAACGGAGAGGGAAATTTTTTTATTTTTTTTTTGTTTTCTTAATAGTTCTAACAGAGGTTTAAAAAATTGATCAGATACTTCAAAATATTTATTTTTTCTGTTTGTTAATGCTTTTTTTCTAATAGCAATTTTTTTTGCATTACTGAAGTTCAGATTTTGAATCAGCATTTTTAATTATTTCCTGTAGAGAGTTAGTAGTCTTGTCTAGTATCAGTTCATACTGCTTATTAGCTTCATCAATCATGGTTTTAAAATTATTTATTTCTGTGTTTAAATTATTTATTTCAATATCTTTTGATTCCATGTATTTTACAGCTAAAGATTTCATTTCTAAAAATTTTTTAGATAAATCGTCTAATTTATTTTTTTGTAAAGTTACTTTTTGTCTTAAATTAAAATAATCATCGATAAGTTTAATTGAAGTTATAAGAAGTAATTTATTTTCACCAATATTACCTAATTGATCTTTTAACTCATTGTATTTTTTATCTAGAAATGTGGTAAGTTTTTTTAAAGATTCTTCCTGTCCTTCATCACAAGATAACAGGTAGTCTTTATTGTTAAATTTTATATTTACGTTTGCCATTTATCTATTTCTACAACTAGTTCTTCTGTTTCTTGACTAAGATCGTCAATTTCTTTGCTAAATTTTTCTTGTATTGCAGATTTTTTATTTAGTTCTTCCTCCAGATTTTCAAGTTTATTTTTTAAATACTTTTGTTCTCTTAAAAGTTCTACATGTTTTTTTTCTATCTCATTTTTTTGATTCAGAAAATAATCTCTTTCTTTCTTCAGTTCTTCTGTTTTTAATTCATCATGTGAATAACTATTCGACAAATTGCTTAATTTTTTGATCAAGCTGTTTAAATTTTTTTCTTTATTTTCTAAATTACTCATTTAAATCATATTAATATCTCGTTAAAATAATTCTACAAGGAATTTAAAAAAGTGACTATAAATTTAAATCAATTAGCAAATGCAGTAAGATTTTTATCTATTGATGCTGTACAAAAAGCTAATTCTGGCCATCCAGGAATGCCTATGGGAATGGCTGATGTTGCTTCCGTCTTGTTTAAAGAACACTTAAAATTTAATCCTCAGAATCCAAACTGGGTTAATCGTGATCGATTCATTTTATCTGCTGGTCATGGCTCGATGTTACTTTATTCTCTGCTTTATTTAACTGGTTACAAAGATTTTACAATTGATGCACTTAAAAATTTTAGACAAATGAACTCTATTTGCGCTGGACATCCGGAGTATAAAAAAAATTCTGGTATTGAAACTACAACGGGGCCGCTAGGTCAAGGCCTAGGTAATTCTGTTGGCCTAGCAATAGGTGAGGAAATATATAGAAAAAAATTTAGTTCAAGTGTTGTTGACCATAAAACTTACGTTATTGCAAGTGATGGAGATTTAATGGAAGGTATTAGCCATGAAGCTATGAGCCTAGCGGGACATCTAAAATTAAAAAATTTGATTGTATTTTTTGATAATAATAAAATTTCAATAGATGGACCTACATCATTAAGTGTTTCTGATGATTATAAAAAAAGATTTGAATCTTATGGTTGGAATTTTTTTGAAGTAAACGGACACAACCATAAGCAAATTTCTAATGCGATAACAAAAGCCTCTAAGTCAAAAAAACCAAATATTATTTCTTGTAAAACAGTTATTGGTTTTGGCTCACCTAATAAATCTGGTAAATCATCTTCACACGGCTCGCCTTTAGGTGATGAGGAAATATCACTTGTACGAAAAAAATTAAAATGGCCTCACGCTTCTTTTCAAGTGCCTGAAGATATTTTAAAAGCATGGAGAGTGATTGGAGAAAAAGGAAATATATTAGAAAAAAAATGGTCTTCATCTTTAAGTAAGAAAAATTCTAAAATAAGAAAAGAATTAAAGATAATTCAAAATAATATGAATTTAAATAATCTTGATTCCTTAATAGACGCTGAAAAAGAAAAATATTTTAAAGAAAAGCCTAGTAAAGCTACAAGAGAATGCTCTTCAATTGCTATTGAAGCAATAACCAAACTCCTTCCAGAAATCATAGGTGGCTCCGCAGACTTAAGTGGCTCTAATAATACTAAAACCAAAAATTCAAAAGTTATTTCTTCGAAAGACTTTAACGGTAACTATATTCACTACGGAATAAGAGAACATGCTATGGCGGCATCAATGAATGGTCTTGCTTTATATGGTGGACTAATACCTTACGGGGGAACATTTTTAATTTTTTCTGACTATTGCAAGCCTTCGATAAGACTATCCGCATTAATGGGGTTAAAAGTTATTTATATATTTTCTCATGACTCTATTGGCTTGGGAGAAGATGGACCCACACACCAACCTATCGAACAACTAGCAGGGCTAAGAGCTATTCCAAATTTAAATGTGTTTAGACCAGCGGATATAAATGAAACTTTAGAGTGTTGGCAAGTGGCTTTAAAAAGTAAAAATACACCGAGTGCAATAGCTTTATCAAGGCAAAAACTACCCTATGTAAATCCTTTACATACAAAAGAAAATAAAAGTGAGCTTGGTGCTTATGTAGTAAATGTTACATCGCAGGATCACTTGGTAACATTAATTGCATCAGGATCTGAAGTAGAGTTAGCGCTTCAATCACAGAAAGAATTAAAAGAAATAAATATAGACTCGAAAGTAGTGTCTATGCCTTGCCAAGAATTATTTAATCAGCAAAGTATTAATTATAAAAATGCAATTATTGATAAAGATGTTCCTGCAATTACAATTGAAGCAAGTAGCGTAAACAGCTGGGAAAAGTATTCAGAAAACAATATGGGTATTGCGACTTTTGGTGAAAGCGCTCCTTTCAAAGAAGTATATCAGCATTTTGATTTAACTAGCACTAAGATAGTCGAGCTTGCAAAGAAAATAATTAAAAAATAGTCTTGAGATTACTATGTTGGGAATAAAATACTTTCCTCAAAAACTTAACATTGAGGGCAAAAAATTAATTGTCAGAGTGGACCTGAACGTTCCTTTAAAAGATAAAAAAATACAAGATCCTACTAGAATTTTGCAGGTACTCCCTTTCTTACAAGACTTAATAAAAAGAAAATCAAAAATTATTTTAATTTCTCATTTGGGTAGACCCAAAGGTGTCAGAAACGGTGATTTATCTTTGTTGCCTATCTACAAATATTTAAAAGGGAAACTTAATACGAATATGTATTTTTACACAGGAGAAATTAACAATGAAGTTAAAATAAAATGTTCTTACTTAAAAGAAAGTGAGGTTCTCCTAATAGAAAACATAAGATTTTTTAAAGAAGAAACTGAAAATGATGAAAACTTCTCCAAAAAATTAGGAGAACTTGGTGATATATATATCAATGATGCCTTCTCCTGTTCTCACCGTAAGCAATCATCTATTTGTAATATTACAAAATTTGTAAAAGAAATTTATGCAGGCCCTCTTTTAAAAAAAGAAATAAGTGCCATTGACGCAGTAATTAAAAATAAAAAAGATCCAGTAACTTGCATTATTGGTGGATCAAAAGTTTCAACTAAAATAGGTGTTATTTCTAGTCTAATGAAAATTGCAAGCAACATCGTTGTTGTTGGTGCGATGGCTAATAATTTTTTAGCATACAAAAAATATGAAATCGGTAAATCGTTAAAAGAAGAAAACTCAGCTGATGTGGTTGAGAAAATTTTAAAGGAAGCAGAAGCAAGTAAATGTAAAATTTTAATTCCAGAAGACTGCCTGGTATCAAAAAGTTTTGAAGGTGAAGCTATTGCAAAAGATATAAAATCTGTTGGAAAAGATGAGATTATTTTAGATATCGGCCCTAAAACTATAAAAATTATTGAAGAAATTATAGATAATTCAAATACTATTATGTGGAATGGCCCCGCAGGCTACTTTGAGAGTAAAAACTTTGCATTAGGAACTAATGCTATTGCTCAAAAAGTTTCTGAGAACACTAAAAATAGGTCTCTAACTTCTGTGCTTGGGGGTGGTGATACGGTGTCTGCAATAAATAAAAGTGGCCTTGATCTATCTTTTACTCACTTATCAACAGCGGGTGGTGCGTTTTTGGAATATCTTGAGGGAAAAGACTTGCCTGGCCTAAGTGTTTTAAAATAAATCTAATTTAATGACTTTAGAAGAAATAGCAAAAAAAATGTGTGCCAAAGGAAAAGGTATATTAGCTGCTGACGAAAGTACCGGTACAATGGATAAAAGACTAACTAGTGTTGGTGTTGAGTGCACGGATAAAAATAGATTAAATTTTAGAGAAACTCTTTTCACCTCAAATGCTATGAAAAGTTATATTGGTGGTGTTATTCTCTTTGACGCAACAATTAGAGAGAAGACAAAAACAGGCATCTCTATTCCTGAATTACTTAAAAAAAATGATTGTGTTGTGGGAATTAAAGTAGACAAAGGAGCAAAAAAATTAGCTGGTTCACCAGAAGAAACAGTCACTGAAGGATTAGATGGGCTAAGAGAAAAATTAAGTGAATATTACAAACTTGGTGCAAGATTTACAAAGTGGAGAGCTGTTTACAATATTGGAAAAAATTTCCCATCGAGTCAAAGCATAAAATCTAATGCACAAGCATTGGCGAGATATTCTGCATTAGTTCAAGAAGCTAATATGGTTCCAATTGTTGAGCCAGAGGTTTTGATGGATGGAGAACACGATATTGACACTTGCTACAAAGTAACAACTAATGTTTTAAATGAATGTTTCAATGAACTAGCTTCTCAAAAAGTTTTGTTAAATGGAATTGTATTAAAACCAAATATGGTTGTGCCTGGTTTTAAAAGCCCTAAAAAAGTAACCTCAGAAGAAATAGCAAAGAAAACATTGGACTGTCTAAAAAAAAATGTTCCGAACAATGTGCCTGGAATAGCTTTTTTGTCAGGTGGCCAGTCAGAACTAGAAGCAACGAACAATTTAGATGCAATTAATAAAATAAATGATACTAATTTTCTTATCACCTACTCTTATGGTAGAGCTTTGCAGCAAAGTGCTTTAAAAACTTGGTCAAAAGAAATGACTAATACAAAAGCTGTTCACCTTGTTTTTAATCACAGAGCAAAAATGAATGGACTCGCTTCTAAAGGTGAGTGGTCCCAAGCTTTAGAACTTTGAAAAGATTCGTTTACTTAATATCACCCAATAAAATTTATTCAAATTTCTATCAAGATTTAGAAAAGGTTTTGTCCTCAAAAAAAGTATCCTTCTTTCAATTAAGATTGAAAAATAAGTCTAAAAATTTAATTATAAAAATTGCAAAAAAAATAAAAAAAATTACAAAAAGAAATAAAGTAAAGTTTATAATTAATGACGACTCTAAATTAGCAAAAGAAGTTAAAGCTGATGGTTGCCACATAGGTCAACTTGATAATACAGTGAGTTCTGCAAGAAAAGACATTAAAGAAAAAACTATAGGTGTTACCTGTCATAATTCTAAAAAACTTGCTTTAAAAGCATCCAAAGATAACGCTGATTATCTTGCTTTTGGATCTTTTTTTAAATCAAAACTTAAGCCAAAAGCTAAAAAGGTAGATTTAAAAATATTATTCTGGGCTAAAAAAAATATAAAAAAACCAATTGTTGTAATAGGTGGTATTACTGATAAAAATTATAAAAAGTTAATCAAAGCTGGGGCGAATTATATTGCAATATCAACTTTTATTTGGAATAACCCTTTTTTAAAGCCAGAAATTGCAATTAAAAAATTTAAATAAATGAAAATATCAGCGGTAGAAGTTAAGCCCGGAATGATCATTGAGCATAAAAATGATTATTGGAATGTTTTAAAAGCACAACATGTTAAACCAGGTAAAGGTGGTGCATTTAATCAAGTCGAACTTAAAAGTATTACCAAAGGCACAAAGTTGAATGAAAGGTTTCGTTCAAGTGAGACTGTTGAAAAAGCAGAAATAGAAGAGAGAAAATTTAACTTTTTATATACAGATGAAGAAAATTGTCATTTTATGGACAATAAAACATTTGAACAGATATCAATTACTAAAGCTTTAACAGAAGAAAAATATAAACTTTTAAAAGAAAATATAGAAGTTTCAATTTCGTTTATGGATGAAAAGCCTTTATCAATCGAACTTCCTAATAACGTAGAGTGTATTGTAGAAGTTACCGATGCAGCGATTAAAGGTCAGACAGCAGCGTCGTCTTATAAACCTGCTACATTGGATAATGGTTTAAAAATTAATATTCCTCCTTTTATTGATACTGGAGATAAAATTATTCTTGATACCAGAAGTCTTGAGTACGTAAAAAAAGTTAATTAATGAGACTCAATTCTCCTCGCATGACTGTAATTTATAATGCCTGCATGAAGGCGTCAAAATCTTTAATTAGAGATTTTGGAGAAATTGAAAAACTTCAAGTTTCAAGCAAGGGCCCCGCTGATTTCGTAACTGCTGCTGACAAAAGAACAGAAAAAATAATTATAGAAGAATTATTAAAAGCTCATCCAGATTATGGAATATTAAGTGAAGAGATAGGAGAAATTAATAAAGAAAATAAAGATCACAGATGGATCATTGATCCTATAGATGGGACGCTTAATTTTTTAAATGGAATTCCTCATTTTGCTATTTCGGTTGCGTATGAAGAAAAAGGTGAAATAGTCTGTGGTTTAATATTCGACCCAATTAAAAATGAAACATTTTTTGCTGAAAAAGGTTCAGGTGCTTTTTTTAACAACTCTAGAATAAGAGTTACGCAAAAAAAAAAACTAAGAAATTCAATTCTAGTGACTGGAGGTCCTAAATTTAATAGTCCTAGAAAGAACAATATTTTTCAAGAATATATTAGTGTCTCTAATTTAACAGAAGCAAATATCAGAAAATTTGGTAGTGCGGCTCTGAATCTAAGTTATGTAGCTGCTGGAAGGTTTGATGCCTACTGGGAGTGGGAGCTTAACTTGTGGGATATTGCTGCAGGAATAGTAATTTTAAAAGAAGCGGGAGGATTTATCGAATTTATGGAACCAGAGTCTCCAAGCTCATTCAAAAGGAATATTATTGCCTCTAACTCAAGCATTCACGAAGAACTTAAGGCAGTTTTATTAAAAAAAAATATTGAGTAAATTAGTCTTATGCGATAAAAGACCAACCATGAAAAAAGAAATTCACCCGAAATACCATAAAATTAAAGTTGTAATGACAGACGGAACTGAGTTTGAAACAAAATCAACTTGGGGGAAAGAAAATGATGTCCTAAAACTTGATATTGATCCAAAATCTCATTCGGCTTGGACAGGTGGAACACAAAAAATTTTAGACAAAGGAAGAGTGAGTAAATATAATAAAAAATTCGCAGACCTTAGAAGTAAAAAATAATTTATGCCTGAAACTCCTTTTATGCCAAAAGCTACTGCTGTTTGGCTTGTAGAAAATACAACACTGACATTTAAACAGATTGCTAATTTTTGTAATCTGCACGAGCTAGAAGTTAAAGGAATAGCAGATGGAGATGTCGCAAAAGGAATTAAAGCCTATAACCCAATACTTGCAGGTCAATTAACAAGGGAAGAGGTTGACGTCTGTTCAAAAGACTCTGATAGAAATTTAAACTTAATTGAACGTTCTGAAGATGTTCAGGTAAAAGAAAGAAAGAAACCAAAATACACCCCTCTTTCTAAAAGACAAGATAGACCCGATGCAGCTTTATGGCTTTTAAAAAATTATCCAGAATTTACTGATGGACAAGTTTCTAAAATTGTGGGGAGCACTAAAGGAACAGTTTCTCTAATAAGAAAAAGAAGCTACTGGAACTTTTCAAATTTAAGAGCTAAAGACCCTGTTATTTTAGGATTGTGTTCACAAGATGCTTTTGAAAAATCTTTAGAAAAAGCGAAACGAAGAGTTGAAAGAGAGAAAAAAGCTAAAATTAAAGAGAATAAATTAAAAGCTTCAAAAGAAGCTACCGAAGAACAGGCTTCGTAGTAAAATAAAGGTAAACCCGATTCTTCCTAGACAATCTGCATCTAAGATGCTAATTAGCGAACTTAATTTAACAGGAGTATTTTATTAAAATAGAAGTAAAAGACAATAATATTGAACAAGCTTTGCGAGTTTTAAAAAGAAAACTTCAAAAAGAAGCTTTTTTTAAAGTAGTTAAAATGAAGAGCACTTACGAAAAGCCTTCTGAGAAGAAAAAAAGAATTACTGAAGAAAATGTTAAAAGAGTGAAGAAACTTCAAAAGCTTAAAAACAGAATTTAGCTTAATTAAAAAATTAAAGGTTTTATATGCCGACAGGTAAGGTTAAGTGGTTTAATTCAAAAAAAGGATATGGATTCATCACAGAAGACGGAACAGAGAAAGATATTTTTTTACATGTGTCGGCTCTAGAAGAGTCTAAATTAAAGATGTTGAAAGAAGAACAAAAACTTGAGTTTGAAATAAAAGAAGAAAATAAAAAGCTTCAAGCTATAAACTTAAAAAAAGTATAGTTTTTTATCGCGGGGTGGAGCAGTCTGGTAGCTCGTCAGGCTCATAACCTGAAGGTCGTAGGTTCAAATCCTACCCCCGCAACCAAATTTAAGATCAGTGCCAATACTTACACTTTTTAATGATCAAAAAATGAATTTTATCTAGAAATATATTATACTTTTTTTAAATATCAAAAAATTAAAATTCTGTTTAAGTTAAATTTTACCACAAATGAATAAAAAAAAATTATAAGATTTTAAAAAAAATTAAACCTGATGATTAAAAAGTATCCATATTAGTTATAGAATTAATAATATAAAATAAAGCGAAAATGATATTTAAGTTCCCCTATTTTATTGCTGAAATTTCGGCAAATCACTGTGGTAAAATTTCAACCGCAAAAAAATTAATAAAATGTGCAAAGCTTAATGGAGCTGATGCTGTTAAACTACAAACATATACTGCGGATACCATGACTTTAAAATCAAATAAAAAATATTTTAAAGTTAATGATGGTTTATGGAAAGGTTATACTCTTTGGAACTTGTACAATGAAGCACATACACCTTTATCTTGGCATAAGACTTTATTTGATTATGCTAAAAAAATTGGAATCACTATATTTAGCACTCCATTCGATGAAACTGCTGTCACATTTTTAGAAAAATTAAATTGCCCAATGTATAAAATTTCTTCTTTTGAAATGACAGATATTCCTTTAGTAAAGAAGGTGGCATCTACAAAAAAACCAATAATTATTTCTACAGGTATGGCTTCCTTAAAAGAAATTGATCTGACCTATAAAACTGCAAGAAAGTATGGCGCTAAAGACATTACCTTACTTTATTGTGTGAGTAATTATCCTGCCAAAAATAGTGATTTTAATATAAATAATATTAAAATTTTAAAAGAAAAGTATAAGTGTAGAGTAGGTCTGTCTGATCACTCACTAGATCAAAATGTAGCAATAACTTCCATAGGTGCTGGTGCTGAAATGATTGAGAAACATATTGCGTTAGATGGACAAAAAAAAGGTTTGGATATAAAATTTTCTTTAAAAGGAGAAAAAATAAAAATTTTTAGAAATGCTATTGATTCAGCTTATGAACTTTTAGGTAAAAAAAAATTTTTTAGAAATAACTCAGAAAAAAAAAGTACTATGTTTAGGAGGTCTATTTTTATTTGTGAAAATATTTCCAAAGGAGAAAAATTTACCAAAAAAAATATTAAAAGAATAAGACCTGGAAATGGTTTAGAGCCAAAATTCTATGAAAAGTTGATTGGTAAAAGAGCAAAAAAAAAACTTGAAAAAGGAAATCCATTAACAAACAAAGATCTAAAATAAAAATGAAAAATCATTAAAAGAGTAGCTTATATCTGATAGTAACTACATGTTAAATCTTGAATTTTTTACTGTCTTTTTAGAAATTGTATGTTATTAAACCACCATGAATTTAAGTAGAGAAGTATATGTGTCCAGCTTTAAAGCTAGGTAGTCTAGGCTCAATTCCTTTCTTAATAATCAAAAAAAAAAATGAATAAAGATATAAGAAACATCACAATTATCGCCCATGTTGACCATGGTAAAACTACTATGATCGATAACCTAATGAAGCAAAGTGGATCATTTCGAGATAATGAAGTGGTTGAAGAAAGAGTAATGGATTCTGGAGAGCTAGAAAAAGAAAGAGGAATCACAATTTTAGCCAAACCAGCTTCTGTGGATTGGAAAGATTCGAGAATTAATATTATAGATACACCTGGTCATAGGGATTTTGCCGCTGAAGTGGAAAGAGTTCTAAATATGGCTGACGGGGCTTTATTGCTTGTAGATTCAGCTGAAGGAGTAATGCCACAAACAAAATTTGTTTTATCAAAAGCTTTAAAACAAGGACTTAAGCCAATTGTTATAATAAATAAATTAGATAAAGCAGATCAAAGAGCTAGTGAGGTTTTGGATGAAACCTTTGACTTATTTGTAAGCTTAGATGCTAATGAAGAACAATTAGATTTTCCTGTGCTTTATGCAAGTGGGAGATCTGGATGGGCAAGTAAAGAGGTGGATGGACCTAGGGAAAATTTACATCCCATTTTAGATTTAATTTTAGAGCATGTTAAGCCGGCAAAACTTGACAAGGAAAAACCTTTTGCCATGTTGTCTACTCTTTTATACGCAGATAGTTTTTTAGGAAGAAGCTTGGTTGGAAAAATATCCCAAGGAACAGCCAAAGCAAATCAGCAAATTAAGGCTATAAATCTTGAAGGTAAAAAAGTAGACGAAGGAAGACTAACAAAAATTTTTAGATACGAGGGTACAAAACGAGTTCCAATTGAAGTTGGTGAGGCTGGTGATATTGTTATTATTGCAGGACTGGAAAAAGCTAATGTTGCTGATACTATTTGTGACCCAGAAGTAAATGAACCTATTAGTGCTACACCGATCGACCCTCCAACAATGTCAATTACTGTTACGGTAAATAGCTCACCATTAGCAGGAACTGAAGGTAAAAAATTAACTAGCACACAAATAAGAGATAGGTTGATGCTAGAATCACAAAATAACGTGGGTATTACATTTGGAGAAAATGAGAACAGAGATGCTTTTGTTATTAGTGGAAGAGGAGAATTAATGTTAGAAATTTTACTAACTCAAATGAGAAGAGAGGGATTTGAGATGACGGTAAGTCCTCCAAAAGTATTGTTTCAAGAGGATACATCTGGGAAAAAACTTGAACCAATCGAAGAAATTACAATGGATTTAGATGAAGAATATTCTTCAAAAGTCATAGATTCAATGAACAGAAGAAAAGGGAAACTAATTGACCTTAAAGACACAGGAAAAGATAAAAAACGTTTAATTTTTCACGCACCAACTAGAGGGTTGATGGGTTACACAAGTAGATTTTTAACACTAACTAAGGGTAATGGTGTGATTAATAGAATATTTCATTCTTTTGGAAAGTACACAGGTGATCTTGAGGGCAGAAGAAACGGGGCTTTAATTTCAATGGCATCTGGAAAAGCTGTTGCCTTTGCAATTTTTAATCTTCAAGCAAGAGGTGAGATGTTTGTTACGCACAACGATCCCGTTTATGAAGGAATGATCGTAGGATTAGCCTCTAAAAGTGGCGACTTAGAAATAAATGTGATGAAAGGAAAACAACTAACTAATATGAGAACGCAAGGAACAGATGAAAATGTTGTCTTAACTCCAGTAAGAAAAATGTCAATTGCTGAACAGTTA
>Ga0307986_10000471_pt1 | contig 30105 bp, 25 predicted proteins | sample EllFjometageno82_FD_203170 | JGI IMG/M metagenome (GOLD analysis project Ga0307986, IMG submission 203170) | Marine microbial communities from Ellis Fjord, Antarctic Ocean - #82 | ecosystem: Environmental > Aquatic > Marine > Unclassified | place: Southern Ocean | collected 2014-10-09 | reverse complement strand
TTATCAAGGCAAGGGTGAAAAGGTGTGGTAAGAGCACACCGGTTTTTTGGTAACAAAAAACGCATGGTAAACCCCACTGGGAGCAAGGCTAAATAGAGATGACATTGCGTTGATTTATCAACGCTAAAAACAGTCTTTAGTTCGTTGTCTGGGTTAGCTGCTTGAGTCTAAGCGTGAGTTTAGACCTAGAGAAATGACTGCTTTAATGACAGAACCCGGCTTACAGATTATCTAGCAAATTTAAATATTATCCTCAAAATTCAAGAGTTAAAACCTATTTTTCTCGTATTTATCTAAAAAAAATAATGTATTGACTATTGTAAATACAACCCATAATATCCCATAAAAACCCAAATGTGGTGTTAAATGAAGTATTTAAAAAAAAAAAGTGTTTTGGAAAAATATGTTTTTATCAAGCTACGAGAACAAGTTAGACAAAAAAGGGAGGGTCTCTGTGCCTGCAAGCTTTAGATCTCATTTAAGTTCTTTAGGATACAGCGGATTTGTAGCGTACCCTTCATTTAACCATGCAGCTTTAGAAGCTTGTTCTCAAGATAGAATAGAAAAACTCTCAAACACAATTGATTCATTAAATCCATTTGAAGAAAAAAGAGATTTTTTTGCAACTTCAGTTTTATCTGAAAGCATAAGCTTACAATTCGACAGTGAAGGTAGAGTTTTAATTTCAGAAAAATTATTAAACCATGCCAAAATCACAAATAATATTTTATTTGTTGGTTTAGGAAAAACTTTTCAAATATGGGAACCAAAATCTTTCGAAAAATTTAAAACTGTAGCAAAAAAAAAAGCATATCAAAATAGATCAAACTTAAAATGGGACAACAAACTAACAGGGGAGAAAGCATGACAATAAGAATAGGCAGCGGAGAACTTAAAGAATTAAAACCAAGAATTTTAGTTTTAGGTGTTGGAGGTGCTGGTGGAAATGCAATAAATGCAATGATAGAAGCAGGTATGCAAGGCGTAGAATTTGTTGCTGTTAATACTGATGCTCAAGATTTAAAGCTTAGTAAAGCTGATGCAAGAATTCAAATTGGAACAAGTTTGACACAAGGTTTAGGTGCTGGAGCAAAACATGATATTGGACAAGCTGCTGCAGATGAATCTTTGAATGAAATAATAAATTTTTTACAAGGTGCAAATATGGTTTTCATCACAGCTGGTATGGGTGGAGGAACTGGTACAGGTGCATCAAGTGTAATTGCTAGAGCAGCAAGAGAACTTAATATTTTAACTGTTGGCGTAATTACCCTTCCTTTTTCTTACGAGGGACCTAAAAGAATGCGTAGAGCAATTGAAGGAATGAATGAATTAAAAAAACATTTAGACACCTCTATTGTTGTTCCAAATCAAAATATTTTTAAGGTCGCAAGTGAAACAACAACATTTGAAGACTCATTTCATTTATCTAACGATGTTTTGAATCATGGAGTTCAAAGTATTACCGATCTTATGGTTAAACCAGGAATTATAAATTTAGATTTTGCAGACGTTGAAACTGTTATGAGCTCAATGGGTAAAGCTATGATGGGCACTGGTGAAGCTGAAGGTGAGAATAGAGCTATAACTGCAACTGACATGGCTTTAAATAATCCGTTAATAGATGATTACTCACTTAAAGGTGCAAGGGGATTATTAGTTAATATAACCGGCGGAAAAGACATAACTCTTTTTGAGGTAGATCAAGCTGTAAACAAAATAAGAGCCGAAGTCGATCCAGAAGCAGAGTTAATTTTTGGAGCTATTAAAGACGAGTCACTTAACGGAAAGATGAGAGTGTCAATAGTTGCAACAGCTTTAGATGGTCAAGTAGCTAACACTACTGGAGTTGTTAATATGGTTAATCGTATCCAAAATAGGAATAGTGGCTATTCAGATGCAGCCTTATTTTCTAAGGGACCGATAACCCAAAACAATTCTGTAAATCATTCAATTAGTGGCGCTACAGCTTTAAAATTGGACGAACAATTTGAATTAAATGAAACACAAGAATCTTCTATAGACATTCGGGAGGAAACAATAATTCAAAATAATTCGATCGAAAATGAAGTAAAAACAGACACATTACCTGAAGAATCTTTATTTGAGCTTGATTCAATAGAGCAGGTATCGCTAAATGAAGAATCTACAACATCAACAGAAGAAGACCATGCACCAAAACTTTTTTCTGAAGAAGTTTCTTTAAATGAAAATGAAATTGCTTCTCCAGAGATAGAGCAAAAACTTTTTGATCAGGAAAATAATCAGGAAGAAGATTTTGAAATTCCTGCATTTTTAAGAAGACAAAAGTTTTAATGAAAAAAAAAAAATTGAATGAAAACTATTATTTCTTCACTGGAAAACGTACACTTTCCAGTGATGCTAGATGAGGTCATTCAGACATGTTTATCAACTAGCAAAAATCAGCTAATTGTAGACTGCACCTTTGGAGGCGGCGGATATTCCAAAGAACTATTAAAAAATCCTAATATTAAAGTTATAGGTTTAGACAGAGATAAAGCCACAGTTAGTAGAGCTAAAAATTTAGAAAAAAATTTTCCAACGCAATTCACTTTTCATAACGAGAAATTTAGCAATCTGGATAAGGTAATAAAAAAAGAGGATAAACCAGATATAATTATTTTTGATTTAGGGTTATCAACTTTTCAGCTTCAGGATTATAGCAGAGGTTTTTCATTTAAGTCGAATCTAAAAATAGATATGCAAATGGGTCTTTCAGAGATTTCAGCTGAAGAAGTAATTAATACATTAGACGAATTAAGTCTTAAACTGATAATAAAAATTCTTGGAGAAGAAAAAGAAGCAGGAAGAATTTCAAAAAATATAATAAAAGCACGATCAATAAAAAAAATAGATACAGTCACAGAGTTAGTAAAAATAATAAAAGCAAGCAAAAAAAAAAATTACAATAAGAAAATAAATGTTTGTACGAAAACATTTCAAGCATTAAGAATATTTGTTAACAAAGAAACAACAGAACTAATAGAAGGATTAATCAAGGCAAGTCAACTTGTTAAATTTGGAGGAAAAATAATTGTTATAAGCTTTCATTCAATTGAAGATAAAATCATTAAATACTATTTTACTAATTATTCATCTAATAAATCTAATCCCTCTAGATATTTGCCAACTGTAAATCATCAAAAGAATATGTTTTTTGAAAAATATAAAAATAATTTTTTAACGCCAAGACTAGAAGAGATAGTTAAAAATCCGGCTTCAAGGTCTGCAAAATTAAGAGAAGCAATTCGTACAAAACAAGAGTTTATTTACCCAAATGAATTTAAAAAAAAATTCAAAAAATATATCGACATAGAAAATGTTAACATATAATAAAAAAAAATTAATAATAACTTTAATCTATCTCTCTTTTTTCATTGCAATTCCTATAATTAAAAATGAAAGTAGATTAATAGAAAAAAAAATTCTGACTCATAAACATGAGATATTTATTTTACAAAAAAATATATTAGAAGCTAACTTAGATTTTCAATATTTAACATCACCTGAAGTTTTATCTAATAAAATAGAAAAAAATTTAGATCAAAAATTTAACAATTTAAACCTATCACAGGTTTATTTAAGTGTTGATAATTTTAAGTCAGACCAAATAAAAATAACTAGAATTTTAATTAATGAAAAGCAAAAATAAAAAAAATTTTAATAACTCGGATCAAAAATCATTTTTTTTTGATGATTTTCTTGAAACAACTCAAAAAAATAAAAAAATAAATAAATCTAAAATTTATGAAGATAGACTTTATGTGTTATTTTCTTTTTTCTTTTCTTTGATACTTATTTTCTCAATTTCTATTTTTTCTATCTCTTTTCAAGAATCTAATTTTCAAGGATATAAGCAAGTTGATCACAATTACCCACTATTGAGAAAAGATATTTTAGATAGAAATGGAGAATTAATGGCTCGAAACATAAATTCTTTTCATGCAGCAATAAAATCAGATCTTATAAAAAATAAAGAGAATTTTATTCTAAATATTAAATTAAATTTTCCTGAAATCTCAACAATAGAATTAAAAAAAAACTTAGAAAGTAAAAAAAGGTTTTATTTAAAAAGAAGATTGACCGCAGATGAAAAAAATAAATTATGGTCTTTAGGTGAAAAAGGGATAATTATTGAACCATTCCAAAGTAGAGTATATCCACACGGCCAACTATACAGTCATATTCTTGGTCAAATAGATGATGATAATTATGGTATTTCTGGAATTGAAAAATATTTTGATCGAGAATTAAGACAAAGTCAAAATATGAAAGAATCTTTAGTTTTGACACTAGATTCAAACCTGCAATTTTTAATTAAAACACAATTAAAAAAAGCTATGGAAGATTTTAAAGCAAACGTTGCTGGGGCCTTATTAATGGATGTAAAAAGTGGAGAAGTTCTTTCCCTAGTTTCTCTACCGGATTATAATTTAAATATTAGAGAAAATATTTCTGATATTAAATATATGAACCAAATTACAAAAGGTGTATTTGAACTTGGATCTGTATTTAAAACTTTCACTGTTGCTGCTGCTCTTGAAGAAAATATTTTATCAGCAGAAACTATTATTAATAATATACCTGATAAAATTAAGTGTTCTAGATATACTATTGGAGATATACATGAATTTCCTGAGTCCCTTGCGGTTGAGGATATATTGATAAGATCTTCAAATATAGGATCTTTAATGATAGCAAGATTAATTGGGGAAGAAAAACTTAAAAATTTTTTAGAAAGTTTATCTCTTTTAAAACCGATAAACTTTGAATTAGAGGAAATAGGACAACCTTTAAAATTTAAATGGGATAAATGTAAATTAGAAACAGTATCTTATGGACATGGCATTACCACAACACCCCTACAAGCTGCAGCTGCTTATGCTTCACTAACAAATGGTGGTTATCTAGTTAAACCTACATTGTTGTATAATAAAAAATTAAATGATGAGACAGGGGTATCTGTTGTTTCTAGAAATACAAGCAATGAAATAAATAAGATTTTGCGGAAAGTAGTAACCTCTAAAGAAGGAACTGCGAGTTTTGCTAACATATTTGGTTACGAAGTTGGTGGAAAAACAGGAACTTCAAAGAGTTATAAAAATCAAAATAAAAACATAAACACATTTATTTCTATATTTCCAACCAGTAATCCCAAATATGTTCTTCTCGTTATTTTAGATGACCCTAAGGGAGCACCACACCTCATCTATAATTATAAGGGGCAAAATATTACTAATATTTCTAGAACTGAAGCAGGTTGGAACTCCGTGTATGTTGCGGGCAAAATAATAGAAAAGATTGGACCTATTTTAGCCATAAACAACAACGAAGTTCACGATATTCATGTTGTTAAAAAAAATAATTAAAAATCTACCCATAAATATTCAAAAAATTAATATTAAAGATTTATCTTTAGATAGTAGAAAAATTAAAAAAAATTACTTATTTTTTGCTATCAATGGCACAAAATCTAACGGTGAAGCTTATATTATTAGTGCAATTAAGAAAGGTGCGAGAGCTATTGTTTGTGATACAAAATGTGAAGTAAAAAATAAAAAAATACCAATTATAAAAGTTAAAAATATAAAAAAAACTTTAACAGATGCATGCATAGCATTTTATAAGATAAAACCAAAAAATATTATTGCTATCACTGGCACTAATGGAAAAAGTTCAGTTGCAGAATTTTATCATCAAATTTTAACAGATCAAAAAATTCCAGTAGCATCCCTAGGAACTTTGGGAATTAAGATAAACAGCAAAGTAAGAAAAACGAATTTAACAACTCTAGATATTATTTCCCTGCACAAAGAATTAGTAAAAATTAAAACGTTAGGAATTGACAATGTCATATTAGAAGCTTCTAGCCACGGTTTAGAGCAAGGTAGATTAAATGGGTTAAATTTTGAAACAGCAATTTTTACAAATTTTTCACAGGATCACCTCGATTATCATAAAAATATGAAAAACTACTTAAATGCCAAATTAATTTTGTTCTCTACCTTATTAAAAAAAAAAAAAAACATAATAACTGACAATAAAATTCCAGAATTTATTAAACTAAAAAAAATAGGAAAAAAAAACAATTTAAACTTTTTAACAATTGGTGAAAAAAATTCTACAATTCAATTCAAGTCGATTAAACCGAATAATAATTTTCAGAACATTATTTTTAGGTATAAACAAAAAAATTACACAATCAAAATTCCTTTGATTGGTGTATTCCAGATAAAAAATTTATTTATGTCAATTCTTGCAGCTGAGGCAACTGGTTTAGACATTAAGAAAATTTTATATACTGTAAGAAATATAAAAGAAGTTAATGGTCGACTTCAACTAATAAAAACCGCACATAATCAAAAAAAAATATTTATCGATTACGCTCACACTCCAAGTGCACTCGAGACAACATTGAAAGCACTTAAAAAACACTACAAAATTAAACCTAATATAGTTTTTGGTTGCGGAGGTGAAAGAGACAAAAACAAAAGATCAAAAATGGCAAATATTTGTGAAAAAAATTCAGAAAAAATATATGTGACAGATGACAACCCAAGAAGTGAAAATCCAAAATTAATTAGAAGAATGATTATTTCAGGATTTAGTCAAAAATTAAATTTTGCAGAAATACCATCAAGAATTAAAGCTATACAGACAGCGGTTAAGAAGTCAAAACCTAATAGCATTATACTTATAGCTGGTAAGGGACATGAGACCACCCAAATCTATGGCAAAAAAATTATTAATAGATCAGATAAAGAAATAGTAAAAAAAATTAAATTTGACAAAAAAAAATATAATAAAATTTCTAACTCAGAAATTATCAAAAAATTAATTAAAAAGAGCAACATAAAATTCGAAGGTGTTTCAATTAACTCAAAACAAATTAAAAAAAATAATCTTTTTATAGCAATAAAAGGAAAAAAATATGATGGACATGTTTTTGCAAAAGAAGCCTTAAATAATAAAGCCAATTACTGTGTTGTGGAAAAAAATGTCAATAAAATAGATGAGAAAAGATTAATTAGATGTTCTAATACAATAAAATTTCTCAATAAATTGGCTGCCCTAAAAAGAAGTCATCTAAATCCAAAAGTTATTGCCATAACTGGAAGCTCAGGAAAAACTACGCTTAAAACTTTGCTTGGTAAAATTTTAAGCAAATATGGTAAAACTTTTTTTTCACAAAAATCATACAACAACTCTATTGGTGTACCTCTTAGTCTGTGTAATTTAGAAGATTACCACAGATATAGTGTTTTTGAAATTGGCATGAGCAATAAAGGAGAAATACGAAAACTTTCTAATTTAGTCAAACCTGATATTGCAATAATCACAAACATAGGAGAAGCTCATTTAGAAAATTTTAGCAGTTTAGATGATATTGCTAAAGCAAAATCTGAAATTATTGAAAATATTAAAAAAAGTGGTTATTTAATTTTAAATAGAGACGATAAATATTTTAATTATCTCTCTAAAATTGCACACAGAAGACAAATCAATATTTTATCTTTTGGTAAATCAAACAAATCTGATGCACAGTTAGTAAAAAATAGATTATATAAAAATTATAATCATCTTCATTTTAAAGTATTAAATAAGAATATTTATTTAAAGGTTAAAAATATTAATTCTTTAACAATTTCTAACATATTATTTACTCTGCTTACTCTTTACATTTTAGATTTAAATTTAATAAAAGCAGTCAAATTTTCAAAGTATTTTCAATTCATTGAAGGAAGAGGGAAAAGACACTTTGTATCCAGATATAAAAAAAATTTTTACTTAATAGATGAAAGCTATAATGCCAACCCCTCTTCAGTTAAAAACGCTATTAACAATTTTTCAAGTATTAAAAGAAAATATGAAAAAAAATTTTTTCTACTTGGTGATATGTTGGAATTAGGCAAAAAGTCAAACAAGTATCATGAAAATTTAGCTCATTTCATTAACCGAAGTGATATTGATAAGTTATTCGTATACGGGAAAAATGCTTTCAAAACCTATCAAAAAACTTATAAATCTAAGCGAGGAAATATTTTACATAACTTAAATGATTTTGATGAAGTTTTTTCAAATGTTATAAACAAGAATGATTACTTAATGATAAAAGGTTCAAATACCACTGGCCTAAACAAATTATCAAAATTAATTATTTCAGGACACAAATATGCTATATAATTTTTTTTCATCTTTTACAGAAAACTATTCTTTTTTAAACGTGTTCAAATACATAACGTTTAGAACGGGTCTTTCTGTTGTCACATCATTCTTAATTGTTTTTATAATTGGAGAACCTTTAATAAGAATATTTAAAAAAAATCAAATATCAGGGCCCATAAGACAAGATGGTCCAATAGACCATATAATAAAAAAATCTGGAACTCCTACAATGGGTGGAATAATTATAATTTTAGGTATTTTACTAGGAACTTTTTTATGGGCAGATCTTAATAATATATATATTTTGACAGTAATTTTTGTTTCTATAAGTTTAGGAATTTTAGGCTTTGTAGATGATCTATTAAAAATTAAACAAAAAAATTCTAGAGGCTTAAATTCAAAGCTAAAACTTTTAGGTCAAATCATAATTAGCATTGTAGCAATATATATTTTATCTAAGTATTCCGATCATCAATATTTAAATAATTTGTACTTTCCTTTTTTTAAAAATTTAATCCTACCTATGGGAATTTTTTTTATACCATTCACAATTTTTGTTATTGTAGGAGCTTCTAATGCTGTAAATTTAACAGATGGTTTAGACGGTCTTGCAACTGTACCTATAATGCTGGTCGCTTTATCCTACACACTTATAAGCTATGTAGTAGGTAATACGATTTTTGCAGAATATTTAAAAATTCCCTATGTTCAAAATGCTGGTGAGTTAAGTATATTTTGTGGTGCTATATTTGGTTCGTGTTTAGGATTTCTTTGGTACAATGCACCCCCAGCTAAAATATTTATGGGTGATACCGGATCACTTTCTTTAGGAGGTTCGTTAGCAGTTGTAGCTATTGTAGTTAAACATGAAATAGTTTTGGCAATAATTGGAGGACTTTTTGTACTCGAAACTGTCTCAGTTATTATACAAGTAATATCTTTTAAACTAACTGGTAGACGTGTTTTTATGATGGCTCCAATACACCACCATTTTGAAAAAAAGGGCTGGCCAGAATCTACTATAGTAATAAGATTTTGGATTATAGCAATTATTTTAGCATTGATTGGTCTAGCCACATTAAAGTTACGATAATTGATGAAAATATCAAAATCATTAAAAGATAATTCATTTGCCATATACGGACTTGGTTTGTCAGGTAACTCAACGTTTAAATTTCTAAAAAAAAAAAATGTAAATAAAATTTATATATGGGATGACAAAAAATATAAGAACAATTTAAAAAAATTTAATATATTTAGAAAAGTCTTAGACGACGTGAATTATATTGTAATTAGTCCTGGAATAAATATTCAAAAAACAAAATTAAGATTAGCATTATTTAGAAATAGAAAAAAAATAATTACTGATCTAGATTTGTTTTATATGCAAAAAAACGAAGTAAAATCTATAGCCATAACTGGAACAAATGGAAAATCAACAACATGCAAGCTAATCCAACACATATTTAAAACAAATAGAGTAGACGCTCAACTCGGTGGCAATATTGGTAAACCACTATTAGATTTAAAAATAAATAAAAAATCTATAGTAATTATAGAAGTATCCTCGTTTCAATTAGCTTACTCAAAATTTATTAAACCGACTTTTGCAGCTATATTAAATATTGGTAGAGATCACTTAGATTGGCATAATTCACTTACAAATTATAGAAATTCTAAATTCAAGATATTTTCAAAACAAGATAATAATGATATTGCTTTGCTAAACAACAAAAAACTTATCAAGTTTTTTAAAAAAAAAAAATATTTAAGTAAATTAAAAATTATAAAAGAAAATTACATAAGCAATACAATCAAAAAAAAAATCATTAATAATTATTTAATTTCTGAACCCAATTTAGAAAATTTTACATTTGCTTACAGAATATCTAAAATATTTAGCATTAAAGAAAAAATTTTTGTCAAAGCAATTAATAGCTTTAAAAGTTTACCTCATAGACATGAAATATTTCTTAAGAAAAATAAAATAACCTTTATTAACGATTCCAAGGCGACAAGTTTTGAATCAACAAAATTTGCATTAAGAAATAATAAAAATATCTTTTGGATTTTTGGAGGTCTTCCTAAAGTTGGAGATAAATTTAATTTCCAAGGGATAAGTCCAAATATAATTAAATCTTTTATAATTGGTAAAAAAACAAATTATTTTAAAAATAAGATAATAAAAAAAATAAAATATAAAATATCTTTAAATTTAAAAAATGCAATTAAAGATGTTTTTAAAGAATTAGTTACTACTAAAAAAGAAAACGTTACTGTTTTATTTAGTCCAGCTAGCGCTTCTTACGATCAGTTCAAAAATTTTGTAGACAGAGGAAAGCAATTTAAAAAAATAACAAAAAATTATGCTAAAAAATTTCTTTAAAGATAGCATTAAAAAATACTGGAGAAATATAGATAAAGCTATATTTGTGAGTTTTTTACTTTTATTTATTTTAGGAATTTTTTTCTCTTTTGCATCAACCTCTACTTTAGCAGGAGAAAGATTAAATAAAGATTATTATTTTTTTTTTTCGAAGCACTTAATTTTTTCCATATTAGCAATTTCTTTAATGATTATAGTTTCATCTATCAAGTTAGAATTTTTTAAAAAAATATTAGTACCTATTTTTATTATTGCATTAATTTCTTTAATTTTAGTCTTATTTTTTGGGACAGAAGTAAAAGGCTCCAAACGTTGGTTGAACTTATTGTTTTTTCGCTTTCAACCTATAGAATTTGTAAAACCTTTTTTTATAATTATTACTGCAAAAATTTTATCTAAAGACAGTCAAACCACTTCAAATACATCTTATTTTTTTAGTTTCTTAATTTTAACTATGTTGTGCTTTCTTTTATTGAATCAGCCAGATGTAGGGCAAACTGTATTATTAATTTTATCTTGGTCAGCAGTTGTTTTCATCTCAGGCATAAAACTAATTTATATTTTTAGTCTTTTCGGCATAACTGTTGCTTCTTTAGCAGGGTTACTTTTTATTTTCTCTGATAAGTTTTCATATATTTTTAAACGGTTTGAAATTTTTTTTGACCCAACAAAAGGTGACCGCCTTCAAACAAGTAACGCTCTAGACGCTATCCGAGAAGGAGGTTTAACCGGTCAAGGCATGGGTGAAGGAACATTAAAAGATAGAGTGCCCGAAGCTCATACTGATTATATTATTTCTGTTATTGCTGAGGAATTTGGATCAATTATTTCGGTATTCTTAATTTGTATCTTTTTATATATTTCTTTTAGAATTATTAAGTTTGCATTATCAGAAAATGAAAAATTTATTAAAATTTCACTCTCAGGACTTGCCACTCTTTTGATCTTTCAAACATTTATTCATATTGGTGTAAACACTAGTTTGCTTCCAACAACTGGTATGACACTACCATTTATCAGCTATGGAGGGTCATCCATGATTGGAAGTTCCATACTTGCAGGAATTATATTAAACTTCACTAGGAGAAAAACATTAAATAATGAATTCTAACTCAAACAAGATTATAATTGCTACGGGTGGAACGGGTGGTCACATTTTTCCCGCATACAGTTTGGCAATTTTCCTTACTAAGGATGATCATTCAGTAGAGATTATAACTGACAAGAGAGGTTTAAAATATTTAAATAAAAATGAAAATATAAAATTAATTCTAAATAATTCTGCAACTATATTTAAAAAAAATATAGTAAATATATTTTTTTCAATATTTAAAATTTTTTTTTCCTACACAAGATCTTTAGTTATTTTATTCAAAGCAAAGCCTGTAATAGTTTTTGGAATGGGAGGCCATGCCTCTTTTCCAGTTTGTATTGCGGCTTGGACATTAAAAATACCATTTATTATTTATGAAAATAATATTCAAATAGGTAAAAGTAATAAGTATTTACTGCCTTATGCACAAAAAATTTTAACTGCTTACCCAGATATTGTTGGAATTAAAGATAAATATAGCAACAAGGTTGTTATTACGGGAAATATAATTAGAGAAGAAATTTTAAATATTAAAAAAACAATTCAATTTTCTTCAGAAGTATTAAATATTTTAGTTTTAGGTGGCAGTCAGGCAGCAAAATCATTTGGAGAATTGATACCTAAAATATTCGAGCAATGTAAAAAAGAAAATATAAAAATAAAAATATTTCAACAATGTGTAGAGTCTCAAACAGAAAAACTTAGCAAATTATATAAAAATTTAAATTACGAGTTTGAGTTGTTTAATTTTACAAATAATATTTCAAAATATTTTTCTAAAACTGAAATAGCTATTACTAGGTCTGGTTCATCTGTCACTGCTGAATTAATTAATTGTAACATACCCTTTATTTCCATTCCATATCCTTATGCAGCAGATTCACATCAAGAAAAAAATGCAATTTATTTTGAAAAAAAAGGATACACTATTATGATTAAAGAGTCAGAAGTTAGCAAAAAACTGTTTCCTTTGATAAAATCATTTTATAAAGATAAAAATTTATTAAACAAAATAATTGAACAACAAAAAAAACATTCAGATAAAGAAGTTTTTTCAAAATTTAAGAAAGAAATTAAGAATTTTCAAAAATGAATAGAATTCAAATAGGAAAACAAGAAATAATACACTTTATAGGTATAGGCGGTATAGGAATGAGCGGACTGGCACAAATAATGAAAACCATGGGATTCAATGTACAAGGAAGCGATATAAATCAAAATAAAAATATAGATAATTGTAAAAAATTAGGTATTAAAATTTTTAAAGGGCATTCTAAAAAAAATATTTTAAAAGCAACAATTATAGTCAAGTCTTCAGCAATTAAAAAAAAAAATATTGAATTATCTTACTCTAAAAAAAGAAAAATACCTTCTTACGATAGAATAGAAATGTTAGCTAATATAATTGATTTAAAAAAAAAAATTATTATTACAGGATCACACGGCAAAACAACCACCACATCTCTTGTTGCAAATATTATTTCAACAGCGAGATTAGATCCTACAATTATTAATGGTGGGGTTATAAATTCTTTAAAAAATAATGCTAAGCTTGGTAAAGGTGAGTGGGCTATTGTCGAGGCAGATGAATCTGATGGTAGTTTTCTAAAAATACCAATTAATTATTCTATTGTTACAAATATAGATAAAGAACATTTAGATTTTTATAAAAATTTTGATAATTTATTAAAATCTTTTATGAAATTTATTGAAAAAACACCTCCTATTGGTAAAGCATTTCTTTGTTTGGATGATCCCCATATAAAAAAAATATTAAGAAAACTAAAAATAAAAAATTATTTCACTTATGGATTTGACAGAAAAGCTAATTATCAAATTTGCAATCCCAGGTATGTAATAGGATATACTAAATTTGATTTAAAGATTAATAATATTGGTACAAAAAATTTATATATTAAAAATATTTTATTAAAATTAGTTGGTAAATATAATGCTCTTAACGCAACAGCAGCAATAGCATTGTGCTTAAATTTGGGTTTAAAAATTAAAATTATAAAAAAAGCATTAGAAAGTTTTACTGGTGTACAAAGAAGGTTAACAAAAGTTTTTACAAAAAATAAAGTAGAATTTTATGATGACTACGCACACCACCCAACAGAAATAAAAGCAGTACTTGAAGCAGTTAGAAATGTAGCTGCAAAAAGAAAAATTATTTCAATATTTCAACCTCATAGATATTCAAGAGTGAGAACTTTAAAATCAGAATTTGCATCATGCTTCAAAAATACAAATCAATTAATCTTGTGCCCAGTCTATGCCGCTGGTGAACCTAGAGATAAAAAATATAATGAGATTAAATTTGCTAAATTAATTTCTAAATTTTCTGGTGTACAAGTAATTATAATTAAAGAAGAATTAGATATTTTGAAATATTTCAGAAAGAATCTAAGAAGTGATGAAGTTGTTGTGGGGATGGGAGCTGGATCTATATCAAAATGGATACACAACCTTAAAAATAATTTATGAAGATAATTACAGAAGAATTAAAAACAAAATTTGGTAAAAAAATTCTAATAGATGCAAAATTGTCTAATTATAGTTGGTTTAATTTAGGAGGCCCTGCAGATTTATTTTTTAAACCAGACAGCATAGAAGATATTAAATTTTTTTTTAAAAAACTCAAACCACAAAAATTTACAGTTATAGGGGCCGGATCTAACATACTAATACGTGATGGTGGGATTAAAGGAATTACAATAAAACTAAGTTCAGCTTTTTCCTATGTCACACTTGAATCAGAAAACATAATAGAAGTAGGAGCAGCAACACTAGATAAAATGATCGCTAATTTTGCAACAGAAGAATCATTAACTGGGTTAGAATTTTTAGCTTGTATTCCAGGAACTATTGGTGGAGCAGTAAGAATGAACACAGGTTGTTATGGGAGTGATATCTCACAAATACTACACTCTATTAAAGTAATTAATATCAAAGGAGAAATTAAAGAAATTTTTGCAAGAGATATTAAATTTTCCTACCGCGGTAGTAATCTTAGTGAAGATTTACTTATTATAAGCGTTAAACTCAACGGAAAACACTCCACAAAAGATAAAATTCAAGAAAAACAAAAAGTAATGGTAGGAAGAAAAAAAGTGTCACAACCAGGTCAAATTAAAACATGTGGTAGTACTTTTAAAAATCCAAAAAATAAAAAAGCATGGGAATTAATTAAACAATCAAATTGTGAAAATTTTAAAGTAGGTAATGCAAAAATATCTGAAAAACATTGTAATTTTTTTATTAACAGTGGAAAAACAACATCAAAAGAATTAGAAGAATTAATAAATAAAGTTCAGAAAACTGTATATCAAAAGACTAAAATCAACCTAGAGTTAGAAATTAAAATAATTGGTTACAATAACTTACCCTGAATGAAAAAAAAAATTTTAGTTGTCAGTGGGGGTACATCCAGCGAAAGGGAAATTAGTTTAAAATCAGGTAAAGCATGTTCAGATGCTATTAAAAGTTTAAAATATAAAGTTTTAAATTTTGATCCTGCAAAAGAAAATTTTAAAAATATTAAAAATTATAAAGTTGATTTAATTTTTAATGCTTTACATGGAAGAGATGGGGAGGATGGTGTGGCTCAAAGTTATTTTGAATACTTTAAAATTCCATACACTCACTCCGGCATTTTGTCATCCATGAATTCTATGGATAAAACTATTTCTAAACAGGCCTTTAATAAAAATAAAATTAGAACCCCAGATTTTATTGAATTGAATTCAATTAATTATACTGATATACTTAAAAAAAAAAAAATACTTCAGTCAAATCTAATCTTTCCTTTAGTAGTAAAACCCTCAAACGAAGGATCAAGCATTGGAGTAAAAATATGTAAAAATTTTAAAGATTTAAAAATAAATACAATTAAATTAATAAAAAAATATGAAACATTAATAATTGAAAATTTTATTGGAGGACAGGAAGTTCAAGTTGCTGTTATAAATGGAGAACCTTTAGGAGCAATAGAACTTAAGCCAAAAAGAAATTTTTATGACTATAAAGCAAAATATTCTAAATCTGCTCAAACTGAACATCTCATGCCAGCAAATTTATCAAATAAAAAATATAATGAGGTTTTAAATCTAGCAAAAAAAGCTCATAAAGCTCTTAAGTGTCGAGGTGTTACCAGATCTGATTTTAAATTTGAAAATAACAAATTTTATTTACTGGAGATTAATACTCAGCCAGGTATGACAAGTTTATCTCTGGTGCCAGAAATAGCTAAGTACAAAGGTATATCATTTAAAAATCTTGTTAAAAATATTATTGATGACGCAAGTATTAACAGATGATTCAAAAAAATAAATTTTTTTTTTATATATTTTTATTTATTATTTTTTCTACATATAGTTTTGATACGCAAAAAAAAAATTTCAGTATTTTCCCAATAAAACAAATTGTAATAGAAAATACTATCGCAGTTGATTTAACAAACCTAAACACTCAACTAGAATTCTTAAGAAATACAAGTTTATTTTTTTTAGAAAAAAAAAAAATTCTTAAAGTCATTGATGGATATGATTTTATATCAAATATTCAGTTAAGAAAAAAATATCCCAGTACTATAAAAATTTTTATATCCGAATATACTCCTGTAGCAATTGAAGTTAATGCTCAAACTAGATATTATTTAACAAAAGAAGGAAAAAAAATTAAATTTATCAAACTTAAACCTTTTGAAAATTTACCCTTAATATTTGGTAATTCTAAAAATTTTAAATCTTTTTTCAATAATTTAGAAAAAAATAACTTTAGAATTAATACTATAAAAGGCTTTTATTACTTTGATGTAGGCAGGTGGGATATTGCACTTAAAGATGGAAGGATTATTAAATTACCAGCTAAAGATTATCAAAAAATAATAGTAAAGATTAATTCAATTTTGAATGACTCTAATTTTTCTAAATATGAAGTATTTGACTATAGAATAAAAAATCAACTTATTTTACAATAATATGAAATTAAACGAACCTTACTTAATTATCAATCTTAACGAAAATAAATTTATTTTTTCTGTAATATCATTTGATGAGAACAAAGGTTACAAATCAATTAAAAATACTATTATAGATTCCGATGGTATTCATAATGGCAAAATTATTGACAGTAATGTCGTTTCTCGATTAATTAAAAAAAATATAAATCTTATTGAAGACGAATTAGATTATTTTTTTTCTAAAGCATCGGTAGTTATTAATCCTGAAAATGTTAATTGCTTAAATATTAGTGGTTACAAAAAATTAAATGGATCTCAAATTTCTAAAGATGACATTGCTTATATATTAAATGATATAAAAAAAATAATTTCCCTAAATGAATATAAATACTCACTAGTACATCTCTTCAATTCAAGTTTTTCATTAGATAGCGATAATTTAGAAAATTTACCAATAGGTTTATTTGGAGAATTCTACAATCAAAATATGACTTTTTTTTTAGTAAATAAAAATATAATTAAAAATTTAAAGCTAGTCTTCAATAATTGTGAGTTAAGTATAGACCGAATAATTTTAGAACCATTTGCTGAGGGTATTAATTTTTTGCAAAAAAATAAGGGTATTAAAAATTTTACCGCCATCACTTTAGAGGATAAAAGAATTAATATTTCATTATTTAAAAATAAGTCTTACGTTCTTACTCAAGACTTTAATTTTGGAATAGATTTGATAGTGAAGGACATATCTAAACTTTGTTCATTAAAAATAAACGAAGTAGAATTTATATTAAAAAAAATTGATTTAAAGTCAATTCTAGAAAATGATAAAGAATTATATTTAGAGAATTTTTTTTTCTCTAATTCTCCCTACAGAAAAATTAAATATCAATTAATTCTAGATATAATTACTGCACGATTAGAAGAATTAATTGAGATTTGTTATGCAAAAAATAAAAATTTAGATTATTTTAGAAAAACAAATAATATGATCTGTATAACTATAGATAAAAATGATTATTTTAAGAATATAAAATTCGCACTTGAAAAAAATAAATTAACTAATTCTAATTTTGTGTATAATAAAAATTCTGGAACTGATGTGTTGTCTAGCTTAAATGGTGCAGCTGATTTAATTAATAATGGATGGGAAAAAGAGGCAATACCAGTGATTCAGTCAAAAAAATCATCAATTTCAAATTTTTTTTCAAGGTTATTTAGCTAGAAAGTTTGTATTTTTTCGAAACATTAGTTGTTTTAATTCAAGTTACTTTATTTAGTATAAATAAATTGTGTTTAGTTCTTTTCAAAAAACAATTACAAAATTAATCGCATTTAAAGGTGTGGGTCTACACAGCGGATTGAGTACGGAAGTAAAAATAATTCCCGCTGCTGAAAATTATGGAATAGTTTTTAAAAGAACAGATCTTCATGAAAATAATTTTATAAAAGCCACTTATTCAAATGTATGTTCAGCTCAACTTTGCACAACACTAGAAAACAATACTAAGGTTACTGTGTCAACAGTAGAACACTTATTGGCAGCATTATATATCACGGGGATTGACAATGCCTTAATAGAAATCAACAATAGTGAAGTTCCCATTATGGACGGATCATCCAAAGAGTTTGTTGAAACCATTCGTAAAACTGGAGTTAAGAACCAAAACGCAAAAAGAAAATATTTAAAAATTGCTAAAAAAATTGAATTGAAAGAAGGAGAAAAAAAAATTTCGATAGAACCTGACAACAAGAGTTTAAAAGTAGATTTTCAGTTAGTCTATTCCAATGATGTAATAGGTACTCAGAGTAATCAAATAAATTTTTCAGATTGCGACTTAATAGATATATATACCTCAAGAACTTTTTGTCTGTTTGAAGACATAGAAAAAATAAAAAAAATTGGCTTAGCTAAAGGCGGGTCTTTAGAAAATGCAATAGTTGTTAAAGACAACACTGTTTTAAATGATGGAGGCCTTAGGAACAGCAAAGAGTTTGTTAATCATAAAATCTTAGACTTAGCTGGAGATTTTTTACTTTCTGGCCATAGAATTTTAGGCAGTGTAAAATGCTCTCAAGGAGGGCACAGTTTAAGTAATGCATTTCTTAAAGCTATTTTTGAAAATGAATCAAACTATAGTATTATTGAGCAAGAAAACTCTGAAACAAAAAAAATTTTTTTTAAAACACCAACAAACAAGCTAGCAGTTAACGCTTAGATATTTTAAAAAATTTACCTAATTAATTTATTTTGATATGAGTAAAGAAATGTATCGGAAATTAATCTATATTGTTGTAATAACTTTTTTAAGCACATCTTGTACAAAAAAAGAAATCCCCCAACTAAATATTCCACCAAGCATAGAGGAATCTTTTAAAACCTATGAAGAAGCTGTAATAGCTATGGAGAAAGGTGATTTCTTTTTTGCTTCTAAAAAATTTTCTGAAGCAGAGTCTATTTTTCCAAAAATTGAATTTTCAGCTAAAGCGTCACTAATGTCAAGTTACTGCTTATATCTGATAAACTTTTATCCAGAAGCAACAGAAAATTTAGAAAGATTTATCACTCAATATCCTGCAGATAAAAATATAGCCTACGCGCATTATTTAATAGCAATTAGTTTATATGAACAGATCCTAGATGAAAAAAAAGATATTGAGCCATTATTAAAGTCAAAAAAAAAAATAACATATTTTTTAGATAATTTTCCAAATACTGAATATGCCTTAGATTTAAAATTTAAAATGGATTTAATAAACAATCAACTTGCAGCAAAAGAAATGTATGTAGCTAAACACTATATTAAAAATCAAAAATGGATTCCTGCAATCAATAGATTAAAACTTATCGTTAAAGATTACTCCGAGACCGTTTTTATTGAAGAAGCATTGCATAGACTGGTAGAAGTTTATTATAGAGTCGGTTTGATAAAAGAAGCTAACTCAGCAGCAGGAATATTAGGTTATAACTATAACTCAGGTGAATGGTACGCTCAATCTTACAAAGTGTTAAATAAAACCTACAAGATATCTAAAAAATCAGACCAAAAAAAAAATGATGGATTGATCAAGAGAACTATTAAGAAAATACTCAACTAAAATAAATGTCTAAAAAAGATGATAATATAATAAAAAATTATATTAAAAACAAAAAACTTTTAAACCAACACAACAGGTCTTACTATGATAAAGATTCTCCAATTATAAGCGATAAAAAATATGATGATCTAAAAAAAGAAACTCTTGAATTAGAAAAAAGTAGTTCTGTATTAAAAAAATATGGTTCTATTAATGACACAGTAGGTTTTAAGCCTTCATCAAAATTTGCTAAAATTAAACATGATAAACCAATGTTATCCTTAGCAAACGCATTCAATATTAGCGATGTAAAAAATTTTTTAAAAAAAATTAATAACTACCTTAATAATAAAAATTTAAATTTCTCTTTTTCTTTAGAACCTAAGATAGATGGAATTTCTGCCTCTTTAACTTATAATAATGGCCTACTAGTCAAAGGTGTTTCAAGAGGTGACGGAACTGTAGGTGAAGATATTCTTGAAAATCTTAAAACAATAAAGCAAATTCCACATAAAATTTTAGGAAAAAATGTACCAAAAATACTTGAAATTAGAGGAGAAGTTTATATTGGAAAAAAAGATTTTGAAAAAATAAAAGAAAAGTTTGCAAATCCCAGAAATGCTGCTGGGGGGTCACTGAGGCAAAAAAATTCTACTGTAACTGCAAAAATACCTTTACAATTTTTTGCATATGCTTTTGGTGTGATTGAACCTTTAACATTAAAAAATCAAACAGAGTTTTTAAAAAAAATTTATGAATGGGGTTTTAAAACCAACCCACATAATTATCTGGCAAAAAATGTTACTGATATAGAGAGTCAGCACAATAAAGTAGAAAAAATTAGATCTAATCTAGACTACGATATTGACGGGTTGGTTATAAAAATTAATGATCTCAATCTCCAGGTTAGACTGGGCAATACATCTAGTTCTCCAAGATGGGCCATAGCATATAAGTTTTCTTCAGTTAAGGCTGTGACAAGAGTTAAAGATATAATTATTCAATTAGGCAGGACAGGTGCCTTAACACCTGTTGCTAAAGTAGAACCTGTAACAGTTGGTGGTGTTGTTGTTTCTAATGCCACACTTCATAACGAGGAGGAAATAACTAGAAAAGATATTAGAATCGGAGATTATGTAAGTATTCAAAGAGCAGGAGATGTAATCCCACAAATAGTATCAGTAGATCTCAGTAAGAGAAAAAAAAACTTAGAAAAATATATCTTTCCAACTAAATGTCCTTCCTGTGGTTCTCAAACAATAAAAGAAATAAATATTAATACTAAAAAAGTAGATGCAATAAGAAGATGCCCAGATAGAGAATATAAATGTCAACAGATAGCAAAAGAGAAATTAAAACACTTTGTATCAAAAGATGCATTTAACATAGAAGGTTTAGGAAAAAAAGTTATAGATCAATTTTGGGAATTAAAATTAATTAAAACTCCATCAGATATTTTCATCCTAGATTATATAAGAATTTCTCGATTAGAAGGCTGGGGTCATTTATCTTCCAAAAACTTAAAAATCGCAATAAAAAAATCATCAAATATATTATTAGAAAAATTTATTTATTCTCTTGGTATTAGACATATAGGAGAAGAAAATGCAAAAATACTTGGAAATTTTTTTGTTTCTATTGAAAAATTTAACGAATTCCTTGATCCGATAAGAATCAAAAATTTATTAAAAAATATCAATGAACTAGATGGAATTGGTTCAGCTCAATTAAAATCTTTAGAAGAATTCTTTTCTAATAAATCAAATAGAGAAACTATATTATCTTTAACTAAACATTTAAAAATAGTTAATTCAAAAGTTTTAAATAAAAATGGAAAATTAAGAGGAAAAAAAATAATGTTTACAGGAGGGTTTAATAAAATTAGTAGACCTGAAGCAAAATCTTTAGTCGAAGAAAATGGAGGTAAGGTACTAAGTGTAATATCAAAAAAATTAGATATTCTTGTTACTGGAAACAATAAAGCAACCCAATCAAAAATAAAAAAAGCTAAAGAATTAAATATTAATATAATTTCTGAGAATGACTGGTATAAATTTTTAAATATTTGAACAGGCTTGCTCAAGCTGAATTAGTTCAAATTTATTCATAAACTGCTTTAAATTTTTAAAGACTCTTTTGTGGTATGCGTTAAGCCAATATTTTTCAGAAGTAGTTAAGAATTTTTTTTCAACAAGTGATTTATCAATTGGGGCCAAAGTTAAGTCTATAAATTTTAATTTATTTTTTATTTTTTTAACATAAATTAAATTTTCTATTCTTATACCAAAGTGATCTTTTTTATAAAAACCAGGTTCGTTTGAAGTTATCATTCCTTCCTTAAATTTAACTTTATTGCCTCTCGAAATTCCTTGAGGACCCTCATGAACATTTAAAAAACTACCAACACCATGTCCTGTGCCGTGTGGATAATCTAAATTTATTTCTCTTAGTGGTTTTCTAGCAATATAGTCAATTTTATCTCCATTCGAGTTCTTATTCAGCTCATAAGAAGCCACAGCTATATGTCCTTTAAGAACCCGCGTAAAAATTTCTTTAATTTTTTGGCTTTTAACATCAAGAGAGAGAGTACGTGTTACATCAGTAGTTCCGTACAAATACTGAGCACCAGAGTCCACTAAATAGACATCTCCTTTTTTAAGCAAACGATTACTTTTTTTATCTGCTTTATAATGAATGATTGCACCGTTTGGACCTGTTCCAGAAATAGTGGGAAAACTAAGTGAGTAAAATAACTTATTCTTTTTTCTAAATTCTAATAGCTTTTCTTGAGCTGAAATCTCAGTAATTTTTTTTGTTTTAAAGTTATCTTTTATCCAGAATATAAACTTAGTTAGCGCTGCTCCGTCATGTATGTGTGATCTTACTGAATTTTTAATTTCAGTTTTATTTTTTAAAGATTTTAAAAAATAAATTGGATCTTGTTTTTCTATTATTAAATTATTTCTACTTAAAAGTGTTTTAAAAAAAATAGAGCAGGTTAATAAGTCAATTAATATTTTTTTATTTGATAAGTTTGAAATAAAAACCGGGAGGTGATTAAAATCAAGAATTTTAATATTTTTACTTAATTTAGACTTTAAAGATTTGTTTATTTTATTTAGATTACAGAAAAGAACTACTTTTTTATTTTTCCCGATAAAAGCATGCGTGTTAGGAAGTGGCGAGTAATCACTGTCACATCCTCTTATATTTAACAACCAAGCTATATTTTCAGAAGCGGTAGTAAAAAGGTAGTCAACCTTGCTTGACTTAATTAGCTTACACAGCTTTGATATTTTATTTTCTAATTTTGCTCCAGCGTTAATATCTTTAATTGAATAGAAGGGCTTAATATTTAAATTTTTTTTTCGCTTCCATATTAAATCTATTAAATTTTCATTTATTGGCTTTAGTTTAATAAAAGAATTCTTAAAAAGCCTATTTAATGAATTTTCAGTATGTAGTCTTGGATCAAAACCAAAATTTAAATTTTTATCATTAAAGACATTAAATGGATATTTTTTAGGTATTGTAAAAATCTTATAGTTCTTTCCACATTGAATGGTAGCTTGAGTAGAGTACCTGCCATCCACAAACATAAAATTTTTATCTTTAAGAATAACTGCAAAACCAGCTGAACCTGTAAAATTTGAAATGTATTTCAAATTGTCATCTGACGCTGAAACATACTCTCCAAAAAAATTGTTATTTTTTGGCACAATATAGCCGTCGAGTTCAAATTTCTTAAAAAGTTTTTTTAATTTTTTTATTTTTTCCATTTCAACATTTTATTTTTTTTATACCTTTCCCAACCTGGGCTTTTATATTCACTATCATAATCAATACCTGTATCTTGGTTAAATTCAAAATCTTGTTCTATCTCTTTATTAACGACTATCTCATTTCTTTCAATATTTTCATCGGGCATTTCATTAACAAATCTCGATGGTAATGCATCCATCCATTCGCCGTGATATGATCTTTTCATTGCAAAAGACAAGTATGCCTCTTTTTTAGCTCTAGTTATACCTACGTAGGCCAGTCTTCTCTCCTCCTCTAACCCTGAATCCCCTTTTTCCTCTAAAGATTTTTGATGAGGAAACAAACCTTCTTCCCATCCTGGTAAAAAAACTACCTCAAACTCTAATCCTTTTGCAGCATGCATAGTCATCAGATTGATTTTTTCACCATCCCACTCTTTATCTATTGAGGTTGCAAGTGCCACATGTTCCAAAAAAGACTGCAGGTTATCATAGTCATGCATAGCACGAAGTAATTCTTTTATATTTTCAAGTCGGTTTTCATTGTCTATATCTTTTTTACTCTTGAGCATTTCACTATAGCCAGACTCATCCAGTATAATTTTTAACAGATCATAGTGTTTATTCGTATCAGAATCTAATCTCCATTTTTCGATCATTCTAATTAGTTGAGTTAGAGTTATTTTCATTTTAGGTTTTAAACTATCAGTTTCTAAATTTTTCTTAATAGAATCTTCTAGACATAATTTATTTTGACTCCCAAAGAGATATAGTTGATTAAGTGTACTCTCGCCTATACCTCTTTTTGGGTTTCCAATTACCCTCTCCAAAGCTAAATCATCATATTTTTGATTTACTATTCTTAGATATGCAACTGCATCTTTAACTTCAGATCTCTCATAGAATTTTGTTCCTCCTAAAACTCTATAACCTAAACCTACTTTAAGAAACCTTTCTTCAAATTCTCGTGTTTGATAAATTGCCCTAACAAGAATAGCTACATTATTTAGAGAATATTTATTTTTTAATTTATTTTCTGCTATATCACTTATAGCCTCGGCTTCTTCCCTGCCAGTCTGATAGCAATTAAGTTTTACTTTCTCACCCTGCTGAGCTGATGACCAAAGTTTTTTTTCAACTCTTCCTTTATTGTAAGAGATTAAAGTTGATGCTGTTTCTAGTATATTTTTAGTAGATCTATAGTTTTGTTCTAATTTAAAAATTTTGCAATTTTTATAAATAGAATCAAATGTTAAAAAATTTTTAATTTCTGCTCCACGCCAGCTATAAATAGATTGATCATCATCCCCGACGCAACAAATATTTTGTTTTTCATTAACTAACAATCTGAGCCATTTATTTTGAATAAAGTTAGTATCTTGAAATTCATCAACCAAAATATATTTAAAGTTATTGCTATAGATTTGTTGAATATCAGAATTATTTTCAAATAGTTTTACACAATATAATATAAGATCACCAAAATCACAGGCATTTAAGTCTCTAACTTTAGATTGATAAATTTTATACACTTTGAAAATTGATTTTTCTAAACCTGTAAATTTTTCTTCTTTTATATCTTCTGGTAGTAAACCCTTATTTTTCCATTTATCAATGAAGGAAAGAATAAATTGAGGTGTTATTTTTTTAGCATCAATTTCTTCTGCTTTACAAATATTTTTCACTATCTTTTTTTGATCAGAGGTATCTATGATAGTAAAATTCCCCTTTAAGCCTATTGCTTCCGCATGTCTTCTTAAAAATTTAACACTTATAGAGTGAAAAGTACCAAGCCAAGGAACTGCTGTAGATTTTTCGTCTATATATTTGATCACTCTATTTTGCATCTCTTTCGCAGCTTTATTAGTAAAAGTTACACAGAGTATTTGATTGGACCAAGCTTTTTTTGAATTAATGATATGGGCAAGTCTTGTAGTTAAAACTCTAGTTTTACCAGAACCAGCACCTGCTACGATTAAATTGGGACCTTCGGTGCTTAAAACAGCTTCTTTTTGTTCCTTGTTTAAACTTTCTAATAATTTATTTATAGAATTCATAGCTAAATAAACAAACTATATACTACTTATCTGCACATAATAAATGATTAATAATCGAACAATAAATTTTAAATCTTAATTAAATTATTTATGAAAAATTTGAGTTTTATTTCAAAAGATAAAAAAAGTATAAAGTTTATTTTATATATGTTCTCTTTTTTTATCTTTTTTTTTATCGCATATGTTAGCCTACCTAAATTATTAAATTTTTCCCATGAATCAATAAAGAACAATTTAAAGATTAATAACGATATAAGTATTGATGAAATTTCAGATGTAAAATACAAAATTTTTCCAACACCAAGATTAAGTATACCAAATAGTAGTTTTACAATTTCAGAAGGCGTCGCTGAAGTTAGTAATAGTGAATTAGAAATTATATTAAATATAAATCAAATCTTAAATTTCAAAGAAATCAATTACAAAAAATTATTAATAAAAAAAGGGTCTTCACAAATTAATTTAGATAAATTAAATCAGCTACTGAAAAGCATTAATAAAAGTAGTCGAAAATTGACTTTAAATAAAAATAATCTTATTTTTATTCAAAAAGGTAAGTTTTTTTTTGAAATAAATGACGCATTAATAAAAGTAGGTAACGATAGTAATTCTTTTTTTCTAAATATTAATGGAAAATTTTTAAACAATAAAATTTTTTTAAATTTGGACAGAACACTACAAAATAAAAATAATTTAACACTCAAGATACCAAAACTTGGTGTCGATGCAAAAGTTTTTTTTGAAAAAAATAATTTTTACAATACAAGTGGTTCTTCTAACTTAAAAGTATTTAACAACCTTTTGAAATTTAATTTTACAAAAGATGTTAACATAGAATTAAAAGATGGTTTTATTAGAAGTAAACCAATCAATACATCTCTTAGAGGTGAAGTAACTCTTAAACCTAATTTTTATACAAAATTAGAATTTGAACCATCCAATTTAAATATAGAAGAATTATTTCCGTTATTAAAAAAAATTTACTTTTCAAGTAACACTAGCAGTATATCCCTGATAAAAAAAATTAATGGTATTTTTAGTTTTAAGTCTAAAATTGAGGGAAAAATTATTAATAAAAATGGAGAAGTGTTATTTAAAAATTTTAAATTAGGCAAAAACAAAACCTTATTTCTAAATGCAAAAATTATTGAGTTCGGTAAAAAAGGTAAAATTCAATTTAATTTAGTTAAAACAGTTAAATATAAAAAAGATTTATCAAAAAAAATTAAAATTATAGGTGTTCTAATTCCATCAAACTCAAAAGTTATTATTGAAAATTTTTTACTGGAAAACAAAGAGCTTTCAGCTGAAAAAATTAAAGAATATCAAAATGACATAAATGACAAAATTAACCAAAATTCTCTATCTGCTATTTTTAGAGAGGATAAAATAGATAAATATTTAAGAAATTTATTCTAGACTATCTTGGTTTAGTCATTAACATCGGGTTCATTAATTTGTTATATTCTTTTTCGCTAAGTGTACCAGATCTTATAACCTCATCTTTCAAAGTTGTGCCTCTTTTATGTGCTTCTTTTGCAATTTTAGCAGCTGCATCGTAACCAATCTCAGGTGCAAGAGCGGTAACAAGCATCAAAGAGTTGTCTAGTAAGTATTTAATTCTTTTTTTATCTGCTTTTATTCCTTTAACGCAATATAGTGCAAAGGCTTTAGCTGAGTCTGCCATTATTTCAATTGATTGTAAAATATTATGTATAATCAATGGTTTAAAAACATTTAATTCAAAGTGTCCGTGCGATCCTGCCATAGTAATTCCATTGTGATTCCCAATTACTTTTACACAAACCATTGTAACAGCTTCTGATTGTGTTGGATTTACTTTACCTGGCATTATTGAAGAACCCGGTTCATTCGATGGTAAAATTAATTCTCCATAACCTGCTCTTGGGCCAGAGCCCAAGAATCTAATATCGTTTGCTATCTTCATTAAACAAACGGCACCAGTATTCATTGCTCCTGAAAAATTCACTATAGGATCATGGGTAGCCAATGCTGCAAATTTATTTGGTGATACTTTAAAAGGTAATTTTGTTATTTTACTAATTTCCCTTACAATTTTTTTATCAAAATTTATTCTCGTGTTAAGACCTGTACCAACAGCGGTACCGCCTTGTGCTAGATAGTAGATTTCTTTCAATGCTATCTCAATTCTTCTTATGGATTCTTTTAATTGAAAATGGTAACCAGAAAATTCTTGACCTAATGTTAAAGGTGTTGCATCTTGAAGGTGTGTTCTGCCTAATTTTACTATTTTACTAAATTCTTTAACTTTTTTTCCCAACTCTTTTTCCAACAATTTAAGCGAAGGTAGCAATTTATCTCTAGCTTTAATCGCAATAGCAATATGCATTGCAGAAGGAAAAACATCATTTGTTGATTGTGATTTGTTTACATGATCATTAGGATGAATTGGTTTTTTGGAGCCCAACTTTCCACCCATCATTTGAATTGCCCTATTAGCTATTACTTCATTAACGTTCATATTTGTTTGTGTGCCTGATCCAGTTTGCCAAACCTTTAACGGAAAATGTTTATCGAGTTTACCTTTGATCACTTCTTCAGATGCTTTCACGATATATCTGCTAATTTTTTGGTCTAAGTCTTTATTTTTAGAATTAACTATTGCCGCAGCTTTCTTGATAATAGCGATTGAATGAATAACAATTGGTCTAACTAAAAAATCTCCAATATTAAAATATTTTTTAGATCTTTCAGTAGAAGCACCCCAATACTTATCACCATCTACTTTAATTTTTCCTATACTATCTGTTTCAATTCTATATTTCATGAATGCTATAAATTTATAATATAGATTAAACAAAATAAATCAAACTTGATATGGAGCAATTATGAGTAATTTTAAAAGTGTTAAAAAATTTATGCAAACTTTTGGTCAAGAAGTTAAAGATAAAAGTGAATTTCCCAATGAAAAGATAGTTCAGTTGAGATACGACCTTATAAAAGAAGAGCTAGAAGAATTGAATCAAGCAATTAAAGATAAAAATATAAACGAAGTAGCTGATGCACTAACTGATATTTTATATGTTACTTATGGTGCTGGGCATTCTTTTGGTATTGACCTTGATGGTTGCTTTGATGAAGTACAAAAGTCAAATATGAGTAAATTAGGTTTAGATGGTAAACCTATTTATAATGAAAGTGGAAAAGTTATGAAAGGTCAAAAATATTTTAAGCCTGATTTAAATAAATTTCTAAAGTAACGAAAGTGCACCTCTACCAGCGCTCTGCATTAGTTATTTTATGGTAACCCTATGCATTATTCTTTTGCAATTTTTTATTTCACTAGCTTTGTGCAAAACACTAATATTATCCCAAAGGCAAATATCCCCTTTCGACCATTCATATGAAAAAAGAAATTCTTTTTTATTTACATGGTTGATCAGAAAATTTTTCAAATATTCTTTCTCTGTTTCATTGACATTATTAATTTTCATCAAATGTCCTGGCGAAACATACAAGGTTTTTTTTCCATTAACTTTTTTTACAATTAAATGTTCAGCTTCTAAATTTTTAGCAGATTTAATACCCATCTCTTTTTCTCTTTCAATTCTTGTCACTGCAATTGGACCCGAGGAAGAAAAAATTCCTGTAGCATTTTTGATTCTATCTTTAATTTCATCTGGTAATTTTTCATAAGCATTAAAGCCAGATGAAAAAATTGTATTTCCTTGACCTTTAGGAATATCTATACCCATAAGCATAGTGTACCTTGGCCGGTTATCTCCAAGATAGCTCGTGTCCTGATGAAGCCAACTTGAACCAAAAGTTAAATTTTTATCATCTGGTTTTCTTTCAATTACATTTATATGTGGAAAATTTTCTAATCCTTTCAGTCTTGGGTATATAACTAGTTCTCCAATCAATTTTGCAAAATTTTGATAAGACAAAGAGTCTAAGTTTTGTTTTTTAAAAAAAATTACTCCAAAATTAGTTAAGACGTCTTTGATTTTAGAAATTTTATTTTTGTCTAATTTCCTAAGATTAATATTTTCAATATATGCTCCCACATTATTTTTACCAGGTGTTATTAAAATATTTTTCATTTAATCAAAGGGGCGTTCTGTTGCCAGGTGCCCGCTAAACTAGCAGTCTTTCTTTTCTTTCAATTTGTTTAAATGCAATGCTCTTGCACTTGCAGCTTTTGTAGCCTCATCAATATTTTTTAATGTAACTCCATAGCCTGGAAAAAAGAAAAGTATTGCTCCAATGTTATGAGGTTTACCTGTTTTTTTTGCTTGTTGAGCTTCATCTGCATATTGATTTGCTTTTAAGATCTCTGCACTTAATTCTTTACAGTTCATCTCACTATCATTCGGACCGATCACGTTAACTACAGTTGGAGTTGCGCATGAAATGCAAAATAAAAATAAAGTTAAAAGTGTTATGATTTTTTTCATAAATTAGTATTTCATAGAGGGGCGTTCTGTTACCCGGTGCCCCAAGCCGTGCTATTATAATTAACTAAAAGTTAATTATGCAGCAAGTGCGTAACTTTCGTTAGCATTTAAAATTAGCCCGTTACGTCGGAACTATCTCGAACG
>Ga0307986_10000468_pt1 | contig 30209 bp, 28 predicted proteins | sample EllFjometageno82_FD_203170 | JGI IMG/M metagenome (GOLD analysis project Ga0307986, IMG submission 203170) | Marine microbial communities from Ellis Fjord, Antarctic Ocean - #82 | ecosystem: Environmental > Aquatic > Marine > Unclassified | place: Southern Ocean | collected 2014-10-09 | reverse complement strand
ACCGACCAATCATGAGTTTGTATGATACTTCGAGTAAAGTTAAATACTTGGTTGCTTAATGGATAAAAAAAATAATCCCAATAATATAGAACATAGTAAAAAATCCCTTCTTAGTAATCCTGTAGAACATATTGATATTAAATCATTCGATGCTAGGAAAATCATTGATGGGATGGGGAAAATGTCATTCACATCTAGGGACACAGCTAGGGCCGCTGGTATTTATAATGAAATGATAGCTGATAAAGATTGCTCAATTTTCTTAACATTAGCTGGATCCACATCTGCAGGTGGATGTATGGATTTATATGCAGATCTAGTAAAAAATAATATGATTGATGTTATTGTTGCTACTGGGGCATCTATAATTGATATGGATTTTTTTGAAGCTCTAGGCTTTAAACACTATCAAGGATCGCAATTTCAAGATGATGCTGTTCTAAGAAAAAACTATATTGATAGAATTTACGATACTTACATTGATGAAGAAGAGCTTCAGGCATGTGATAAAGTCATATGTGAAATAGCTAATACCTTAGAACCACGATCTTACACGTCTAGAGAGTTTATTAGGGAACTTGGCAAGTACTTAAAAAATAATGGAAAAAAGAAAGGTTCGTTGATTGAAATTGCTTATGACAACAATGTTCCAATTTTTTGTCCAGCTTTTACGGACAGTTCAGCAGGTTTTGGCTTAGTAATGCATCAAGAACAAAATCCAAAAAAGCATATGACTATAGACACTATTCGTGAATTTAGAGAGTTAACTGAAATTAAACTACAATCTAAACAATCTGGTTTATTGATGATTGGAGGCGGTGTACCAAAGAATTTTGTTCAAGACACTGTTGTATGTGCAGAGTTATTGGGGAAAAAAGTAGATATGCATAAATATGCTATTCAAATTACTGTTGCTGATGCTCGTGATGGTGCTTGTAGTAGTTCTACGTTAAAAGAAGCAAGTTCATGGGGTAAAGTTGATATAACAAAAGAGCAAATGGTATTTGCTGAAGCAACAAGCGTATTACCTTTAATTGCAAGTGATGCATATCATCGTGAACATTGGAAAAATAGAAATAGAAAAAATTTTTCAAAAATATTTAAATAAAAATATTTAAAAATGAAATATCTTTCAAATAAAAATGGATTTCTAGGAATTGATAATAAATTCAATTTTATAGAGAAAGTTGTTGTTGTTCCTTTTGGACTTGAAAAAACAGTTAGCTACGGTGGTGGTACTAGAAATGGACCTAAAGAAATCATTAAAGCCTCTCATCAAGTAGAATTATATGATGAGGAGCTGCATTGTGAACCATATAAAAAAATTGGAATTAAAACGTTAAAGCCATTCAAGATTGATAAAGACATTAAAAAAGCTCTAAAAAAAATGTCAGATATAAACGAGGAAATATTGAGTAAAAAGCTTTTTCCTATTACTTTTGGTGGAGAACACTCAATTACTCCTGGATGTATTGTTCCATTTGTAAAAAAATATAAAAAAATTTGTTTATTACACTTTGATGCTCATGCAGATTTAAGAGAAAGTTATAATGGTAAAAAAATTTCACACGCATCTGCTATCAAAAGATGTCTTGATTATAAAAATGTATCTATTATTTCTTTTGGGATTAGAAATATATCTAAAGGTGAAATAACCTTTTTAAAAAAAAATAAAGATAGAATTAATATTTTTTGGGCTAAAGACAAATTAAAGTGGAATTTAAAAAAATTTAAAAAAATGATAAAAAATAAAACTGTTTACCTAACGTTTGATGTCGATGGATTAGATTCAGGCATTATGCCAGCAACAGGAACTCCTGAACCAGGCGGATTACTGTGGGATGAAACTTTAAATATTATTAAAATTGCTGCAAAAAATTCAAATATTGTTGGTGCTGATATTAATGAATTATCTCCAATTAAAGGTTTTAACTCTTATAATTTCTTGGTAGCAAAATTAGCCTACAAAATTCTTTCTTATACCTTTGAATTTAAGCGATAGTAAGAGTTTTTGCGCCTCAACCCTTCTGATTTAATATAAGTTTTGATACTATTCATTATATGAAGCAACAAGAGCCGACTTTAAATTAATTTTTAATATCAATTATATTCCAAGATATTTTAACAGAAGCACCTTTTAAGTCGCCTGTATTAAGAAAGCTTAATTGAGCTTTTTTTCTTTCTAATAACGTTTTACCGAGAAATATACCTAATCCAAGTCCAGCTTTATGACTTACTTTTTTAGATTTTGATTTTAAATACGGTTCACCTATTAGTTTTATAACATCTTCTGCAAAACCAGGTCCGTCGTCATTTATTAGTACTATAAGACTTTGATCATTACTTATTAATTTTATATTTACATTTTTTTCTGCAAATTTAATTGCATTACCAATAAAATTTCTTAAACCATAAACAATTTCTGGTGACCTTCTGATATTTATTTTATTTTTATCCATATTTTCAAATAAAGTAATATTTTTGTCTGAGGTTTCTTTAAAAGAAATAATCATTTCTTCTAATAAATCTTCTACTTTTGTTAAATTAATAAACTGATCATCGCTAATTTCTTTTTTTGAAATTTGCTTTAAGATATTGCTACACCTTTTAGCTTGGCTAATTAATAAATCTAAGTCTTTTGTGTGTTTTGACGTATTACTAATTTCTTTTTTAAGCTCTTTAGCGACTACTGCGATTGTTGCAAGTGGTGTTCCTAACGAATGTGCGGCGGCGGCGGCTTGCCCACCAAGTGAATCTAATTCATATTCTTTTGCCATTATCTTCTGAAGCTTATCTAATGCTTCTGATCTTTTTTTTGTTTCACCGGAAAAACGTATTCCAAAATAACTTAAAAAAACTAAGCCAATAATTATAGAAACTAGCGCTCCTTCTAAATAATATTCAGGAAAATTAAAACTATAAATATCTAAACTAGGAAGTGTCTTGTGGTATTCTTTTAAAAAAAGTAGAAAGCCTATTGTTAAAGTTCCTAAAATTATTGTTGTCCCCATACTTAAAAATGTGGAGGAGACTATTGTTGGAATAATTATAAGTAATGAAAAAGGGTTAAAAATTCCTCCTGTTAAGTATAATAAAATACTTAATTGTAATAGATCAAAAAAAAGAAAAAAAGATGCATAGGAATCTTTTAATTGATTATTTCGAATATTAAATTGTAAGATTATATTTGTTATAAAGCCTATAAAAATAACAATATGGGTTTCAACAATTGGAAGATTTAATTTTAAAAAAAAATAAACAAAGTTAATTGCTGCTAGTTGACCTATAATGGCAATCCACCTTAGATTTACTAATGTTTTTTTGTCTAAGTGAAGGTTCTCTTCTAATCTGAATAGAGTAGAAAAATTCATCTTTGCAACTAAATATCTAAATTAGCTACTTCTAAAGCATTACTAGTAATAAATTCTTTTCTAGGAGCAACATCGTCTCCCATTAAAATATCGATAAGCTTTTGATCATCTTTAGATTTTTCTTTTGTTTCCTTTGAATATTGTACACGCAATAAAGTTCTATTTTCAGGATTTAAAGTTGTCTGCCATAGCTCTTCCGGATTCATTTCTCCTAGACCCTTGAATCGTTGAATAGTTAATTTTTGTCTCTGTTCTTCCATAAATTTTTTAAATTCTATAGATCCCTTTTTAATTGTTTTTCCAGTTTTGTCAGATATTTTTAAAATATGTTCTTCCAAACCCTTTTCATCTTTTATATAAGCACTTTTAGTTCCTTTGGTTACTTTAAACAAAGGTGGTTGTGCTAAATATAAATGCCCATTCTCAATTAGCTTATTGAAGGGAAAATTATTAAAAAAAGTAAGTAGCAATGTTCTAATATGCGATCCATCTACGTCAGCATCAGTCATAATTATAATCTTGTCATATCTTAAGTTTTCTAGATTAAAATCTTTAGATCCTGTTCCTAATGCGTTTATTAATGTTACTACTTCATTAGATGACATCATTTTAGCCAATACTTTTGTTGCATAATCATTGCTTATGCCGTTAGGCTTAATTTTATTATTTACATACGTGTTTAATATCTTTCCTCTCAAAGGTAAAACTGCCTGATACTCTCTTGACCTTCCCTGTTTTGCTGAACCACCGGCAGAATCCCCTTCTACTATATACAACTCTGTCCCTTGTCTTTTTGAAATTTGGCAGTCTGCAAGCTTCCCAGGTAAGCCAGAAAGCTCAAATGTACCTTTTCTTCTCACACTGTCTCGTGCTTTTCTGGCTACATCTCTTGCGATGGCAGCTTGTAAAATTTTTTCTAAAATATTTTTAGTAACTGAGGGATTTTGGTCAAACCAAGTGGCAACTCTCTCGTTAACTACACTCTCAACAATTAATCTTATTTCTGAAGAAACAAGTTTATCTTTCGTTTGAGAAGAAAATTTTGGATCTGGCATTTTAATCGAGAGCACTGCTACTAAGCCTTCTTTAATGTCATCACCTGAAATAGTAACTTTATTTTTTTTTCCTAAATTTTTATCATTCGCATATTTATTAATTACTCTAGTTAAAGCGCTTCTAAAACCAAGAAGATGAGTTCCTCCATCTTTTTGATGGATGTTGTTAGTAAAAGCTAAAACGTCTTCTGAGTATCCTGCGTTCCATTCAAACGAACATTCAACTACAACTTTATTTTTTTCAGCTGTTACAAATATTGGTTTTTTAAAAATTGCAATTTCATTTTTATTAATTAATTGAGGTTTTTTTTGATTAATGTATTTAACAAATTCGACAATACCACCTTCATATTTATTGATATATTCTTTTGGTTTTGTTGTAGTGCTATCTGTTAAGATAATACTTATACCTTTATTTAGAAAAGCAAGCTCACGCATTCGTTTTTGTAAAATTGTTGAACTAAATTTTGTTGAAGTAAAAATTTCTTTTGATGGTAAAAAAGTTATTTTTGTTCCCTTTTTTTTTGTTTTACCAGTTTCTTTTAATGCTTTTATAGAATTTCCATCTTTAAAAGTAATTGAGTATTCTTTACCATCTCGAAAGATATTTAATTCTAATTTTTCAGATAGAGCGTTAACAACTGAAACACCAACACCATGTAAACCCCCTGAAACTTTATAGGAGTCGTGATCAAATTTACCACCCGCGTGTAGTTGCGTCATGATTACTTCGGCCGCTGACATTTTTTCACCTTTATGCATGTCGACAGGAATTCCTCGACCGTCGTCTTCTACTGTGATGGAGTTATCTTTGTTCATAATAACTGAGATATTTTTGCAATGTCCAGCCAATGCCTCGTCAATAGCATTATCGACTACTTCGAAGACCATATGATGAAGTCCAGATCCATCGTCTGTATCGCCGATATACATACCTGGTCTTTTTCTAACAGCATCTAAGCCTTTTAAAACTTTGATTGAATCAGCGCTATACGACTGTGTAGATATTATATTTGAGTTTTTTGACATTTATAATTGATTTAAAGATTCGCACTTATATCATTTTTTTGTTTCTATATGAAATAATTAAATATTAGAGCTAAAATTTATATCTAATAGCAACAGTTTTAGAATAAATAATCAAAAAAAGATATGAAAATATTGAACTAGATTTTCATAGGCATTACAACGTAATAGCTATTTTTATCTGACATGTCTTCGACTAAAACAGGTGATACAGGATCTTTCAAATTAATTTTTAAATTTTTATCTTCAACTTCAGAGACAATATCAATTAGGTATTTAGAATTGAAGCTAACTATCATTTCCTCTGAAATAAAATTTGATTTAATAACTTCATTTCCTTCACCTGAGTTAGTGCTATTGACTGAAAATTTAATATTATCTTTTCCCAATATAAGCTTCACACCTTCTTTACGATCCAAAGATACCGTTATAACTCTTTCTATGGCTTGGACAAAGTCAAGTGCACTTACTGTCAAAACCTTATCGTTACCTACTGGTACTACTTTTCTATAATCTGGAAATTTCCCATCTATAACTTTTGAAATTAATTTAGCTTTCCCAATTTTAAACTGAATTCTAGTATCACTTGTTTGAATGAGAACTTTTTCATTAGTGTCTGTTAATAGATTGCATAATTGATATACAGTTTTTTTTGGTAAAATTATAGAATGAAAAGTTTTTCCAGATTCAATTTCAATACTACTTGAGGACAACCTATGACTATCTGTAGCAACGGCTGTTAAATATGTTCTATTTTCTGACTCTGTAAGGTGTAAATATATTCCATTTAGATAATGTCTTGTATCATCATTTGAAATTGAAATTTTAGTTTTATTTAAAAGTGCAAGAAAATTAGATTTATTAAAAGAAATTTCATTATTCTCAAAATCATCTGTAAAGTTTGGGAAATTGTCGATTGGTAAACACAATAAATTAAAATCAGAATTGTCTGTTATTAAACTTAACTTATTTTCACTTTTTAAATCAAATTTTATATCTGAATTACCTGATATTTTTCTGAGTATATCATATAAAACTGCAGCCGATGTTGTTGTAGCTCCGTCTTTTTCAATTTTAACTTCACTTATTTCGTCATAAAATACTAAATCTAAATCCGTGGCAATTATTAACAACTTACCTCCCTCGGCCTTCAATAGCACATTTGATAAAATTGGAAGTGTATTTTTTTTCTCTATTACGCCTTGCGCTTGTGTAAGTGATTTTAGTAATGAGTCTCTCTTAATTACAAATTGCATTTATTTTACTCTTCTAATAATAAGCTACGTAGCTGCTCAATATTTTTTTTCATTTCGTCATCTTTCTCTGAAAGCCGTGTGATCGTTTTAACAGCATGAATGACTGTTGTGTGATCTCTATTAGCAAAACGTCTGCCTATTTCGGGCAAGGATCTAGTAGTCATTTTTTTTGATAGATACATAGCTATTTGTCTTGGTCTAGCTAATGGTCTAGATCTTCTTTGAGATAGCATTTCGGTTAACGGAATATTAAAAAAATTTGAAACTATGTTTTGTATTTTATCTACGGTAATAATTTTTGCTTGATTGAAAACATCTTTAAGTATGTTTTTACAATCGCTAATAGTGAGTATTTTCTTGTGTATTTTACTAAATGTTACAACTCTATTTAATACACCAATTAATTCTCTAATATTTGTTTTACTTTCTGTAGCTATAAAATTAATGACCTCTTCACTAATATTACTGTTTTCTTTAAATTGATTTTGAATATCTTCTAGACGTTTTTTTATAATTTTTACTTTTAGATCTAAATCTGGCGCATCTATATCGATAACTAAACCACCAGCTAATCTTGATTTAATTCTTTCTTGTACTCTGTCTAACTTCATTGGTGCTCTGTCCGCAGAAATAATTATTTGCGAACTTTTATCAATCAAACTATTGAAGGTGTGAAAAAACTCTTCCTGTAGGCCTTCTTTTCCTCTTATAAACTGAATATCATCGATAATAAATACAGATGATTTTCTAAAAAAATCTTTAAAATTAACCATATCATTTTTTTTAATTGATTTAATAAAATGGTACATAAATCTCTCTGCAGATATAAACATAACATTAGTTTTTTTTTCCAACTCTAGACCTATAGCGTTCAATAGATGGGTTTTTCCCAGTCCTACACCACCATATATATAAAGAGGATTATATCTTGATACTTGTTCGCAAACCTTTTTGGAAGAAGAAAGAGCAATTTCATTACTAGATCCAGATAAAAAATTTTCAAAATTTAAATTAGGGTTAAGTCTATTGTAATTTAATATTGAATCCTTGATTTCTGTAACTTTATTAAAATCACTTATCTTAAGAGCTTCGTTAGCGTTAGTTTTATATTCTTCCGATATTTTAAACTCTACTCTATTAATACTATTTTTAAACGTTTTTAGTTGAGATAATATTTTATCCAAATATCTAGAAACTATCCAATCTCTGAAAAAGCGAGTTGGAACTCCTAAAACAAGATAGTCATTATATTCTTTTAATAAAGAAATGTTTTTTAGCCAACTTGAATAAATTTCTTTGCCAAAATTTTTTTCAAACGAGCTTTGAATGTTTTCCCAAACTAAAGTTTTTTCTTCTTCGTTTAAAAAAATTTCTTGAGATTTTATAGATTTTTTTTCCATTTTTTTTTGAGTAACTCTTCTAATTTTTTATAAATACTTTTGCAACAAATATTTTAGTAAAGTTAAAAATATATTAAGTCAGGTTGTATTTAAAAAATATATTAAGTCAGGTTGTATCAAAAAAATTTAAAGAAACTAAAAATATTTTTTAAAATAATTTTTTACAACTCGAAAGTTGTATTATCTACATGTAGATTCTGTTTTCCTAAATGTAGTTAAAAAAATTAATCTCAGAAGTTGAAAAAATTAAAATTTTTTAATTAAAAGTTAATTTGCGATTTTTTTTGAAATTTTTGAAATTTTTCTTGACGCAGTTTTCTTATTTATTGTTCCTAATTTTGTAACCTTCATTAGAATAGATTGAAAATTGGGAAAAAAACCTTTTATTTTATCCTTGTCTCCTTTTTTTAATAAATCTTCCATCTTTTTAACGGCTGCCCTATACTTGCTTTTTCTAAGCCTATTAACGGCTGTTTGCTTAGTAACTCTTCTAACTCTTCTTATTGCTGAGGCTGTATTAGGCATATTTTCAAAGTGTATATCTGCTTAAAAGATAAGGGTCAACTTCAATTATTTTTGACATTTCCCACAAAAAAACGAAGACCGATTAGAAGTATACACTTTTCTTACTGTGCCTAAACATTTTGGTCTTTTACAGAGTGCTTTTTCCCTGCCATAAACATTAAATCTTTGTTGGAAGTTTCCTCCTTGTCCGTCAGCACTAGAAAAATTTTTAATGGAGGACCCTCCTAACAAAATTGCTTGCTTGAGAATCTCTTTTGTATATTTAATAATTTTCTTTATTTCCTGTCGATTAATAGTTTTAATTTTTTTATTTGGATTAATTTTTGATAAAAATAGTATTTCATTGCAATATATGTTCCCTAGCCCGGCAACGAATTTTTGATTCATTAATAAATCTTTAATTTTCGTTTTTTTGTTAAATATATATTTTTCAAAATAACTCAAATTAAAGTTGGTTGATAGAGGTTCTGGACCTAAAAAAATAAGGTGCCTACTGTTAAAAATATCTTTACTAGAAAATATTTTAATAAAACCAAATTTTCTTACGTCATTATAGATAAGTCTAATTTTCTTGTTTAAAAAAAAAGTTACATGATTGTGTTTTATGTCATTTTTTTTTAATAGATAATAGAAGCTTGTTTTATACCTCTTACCATTATCAATAATAAAAAATTTTCCTGTCATCCCCAGATGAGCTAAAATTGTGCAACCTTTACTTAGGTTTATCAGCAAATATTTTGATCTTCTTTGAATTGATATTATTTTTTGATTTTTAATTTTATTAAATCTTTTATCGTCTATTTTGTATCTAAGCTTATTATTGGTAATTTTAATTCTTTTTATCGTTAAATTTTTAAGTTTATTCTCTAATGACTTTTTAACAACTTCTACTTCTGGTAATTCTGGCATATAATTAATTATGAATATCTATAATCAAGATAAAACCAAATTAGTCAACTCTGTATTTAGTAAAGTTCATAAAAATTATGATCTGATGAATGATTTAATGTCCTTAGGTGTTCACAGGCTTTGGAAAAAAAATCTCATCAATTGGATGAACCCACAACCTGGAAATCAAATAATTGATGTGGCTGCTGGTACAGGAGATTTAGCTAGAATGGCTTCTAAAAAAAATGATAATAAAAATCGTTTTTGTTGTGTGGAACCTAATATGGAAATGTTTGCGACAGGCAAAGAAAAATTAAGAAATCTTTCTAATATTAAATGGTATTTAAATTCTGCAGAAAAATTACCCTTCAAAGAAAATACTTTTGATTTTTATACAATAAGCTACGGTATAAGAAATGTTACAGATATAAACCAGTGTTTAAAAGAGGCATACCGTGTACTAAAACCTGGTGGACGTTTTTTTTGTCTTGAGTTTTCTAAGGTTGAAAATGAATTATTAAATTTATTATATCAAAAATATTCAAAGTTAATTCCATTAATTGGTCGGATGATTGTAGGCAGTAAACAACCTTACGATTACTTAGTCGATAGTATAGAAAAATTTTATACTCAAAATGAACTCGTTGATTTACTTAAAGATAATAGATTTTCAAATATTGAATTTAGGAATTTATCTAATGGTATTTCTGCTATACACTCAGGTTGGAAAATCTAAATATGTTTAAAAGTATTTTTCAATTATTCAAAATAGCAAGAAAACTTGCCTCCTCAGGAGCTATAGATACAGTAAATGAAATTTACAACATACCTTTTGCCGTAAATTTATTTTTTGATTTATTTGCAATTGGGTCTGCAAAAAAATTAATAAATAAATCTAAGAAACCTGGTGAAAAATTATGTGATGCGTTAGAAGGAATGGGCACTACTTTTATCAAGTTAGGTCAATTTTTGGCCACTAGACCGGATATTATAGGTGAAGCTTTGGTTGACGATCTAGTTAAACTTCAAGACAAACTGCCGCCTTTTGAACTCTACAAATCTAAAAAAATTTTTAAAAAAGAAATTGGTGAAAATTTGTATCAAAATATAATTGAAATAAGTGAACCTATAGCTGCAGCTTCTATTGCTCAAGTACATATAGCAAAAATCAAAATTGATGATGTTCAAAAAGAAGTAGCTGTGAAAATTTTAAGACCAGATATCGAAAAAAAATTCAATGAAGAACTCGATGCACTAATGTTATTTGCTTATATTGTAGAAAGTTTATTTTCAAAAACTAAAAGACTTAAATTAGTAGAAGTCGTTCATCTATTAAGAGAGATAACAAACATTGAAATGGATTTAAGATTTGAAGCTGCGGCTGCAAATGAGTTATATGAAAATACAAAAAATGACAAAGGTTTCAATGTTCCTAAAATTTATTGGAACTATACTTCTAGAAAAGTTCTTACCTTAGATAAAGTTGATGGAATTTCGATAAGAGAACATGATCTACTTAAAAGATCTGGTGTAAACTTAAAAGAACTTTCAGAAAATTTAATTCAACATTTTCTCAAACAAGCAGTTAGAGATGGTTTTTTTCACGGTGACATGCATCAAGGAAATTTATTTGTGGACAAACAAGGTAATATTATTCCTGTTGATTTTGGAATTATGGGTAGATTGGATATAAATAATAGAAAATATTTAGCAGAAATTTTATACGGATTTATTCAAAGAGATTATATTAAAGTGGCAGAAGTTCATTTTGAAGCGGGCTTAGTTCCACAAAGTGCGTCTAAAGAAGAATTTGCACAGGCTTTAAGATCTGTTGGAGAGCCCATTTTTGGACAATCAATAAAAGATATTTCAGGTGGTAATTTACTAGCACAGCTCTTCGGGATTACAGAAAAATTTAATATGCCAACTCAAACGCCTCTTTTATTGTTACAAAAAACTATGGTCACAGTAGAAGGTGTTGCAAGAAAACTTTATCCTGAAACTAATATTTGGGAAGTTTCTAGGCCCGTATTAGAAGATTGGATTAAAAATGTAAAAAGTCCTAAAACAGCTTTTAACACAGCTATAAATACTTCTTCTGAAATTTTAAAAAGAATACCTGACTTTCCTAATTTTATGGATAAGGCAAATCATGCTTTGGAACTATTAGCTGCTGGTAAGTTAAATTTAGGCTTGAAAAATAATAGAGGTTTAGAAATTGAAGAAACAAAGTTAAAAAACTTAAGAAATAATATCATCATTAGTTTTTTAGGTATTGTAATTGTTGTTTTATTAGTATTTTAGTTGACTTAATGTCAGTGCAAAACAAAAAGATCTTATTAATAATTGGTGGTGGCATCTCTGCTTATAAAGCTTTGGACCTAATTAGGTTATTACTTAAAAACAACATAGAAGTAAAAACCATACTTACTCGTAGTGGTAAAAAATTCGTTACTCCTTTATCCATAACATCTTTGTCGAATAACAAAGTTTTTGAAGATTTATTTGACGTAAACAATGAAAAAGAAATAGACCATATTTCTTTATCTCGTTGGGCTGATGTAATTTTAGTTCTACCTACGACAGCAAATATGATGACAAAATTAAGTGTAGGAAAAGCAGAAGACCTGGCCACTACCGTTATTCTAGCCTCTAACAAAGATGTAGTTTTAATTCCAGCAATGAATGTTAGGATGTGGTTACATAAGGCAACACAAAATAATTTAAAAACATTACTAGACTATGGATATAAGTTTATTGGCCCGATAAATGGTGCAATGGCTTGTGGTGAATATGGTGAAGGCAAAATGTCAAGTCCACGTCAAATTTTTTCTTACTTAAAAGAATATTTTGAAAATAAAAATATAGTGAAAAAGAAAAAGATTAATGCACTAGTTACTACTGGCCCAACTCGAGAATATATTGATCCTGTTAGGTATATTTCTAATGAATCGAGTGGCAAACAAGGTTATGAAATAGCTTTAGCTTTATCAAAACTAGGAGTAAATACTACTTTAGTATCCGGACCAACTTCTTTAAATTATTCAAAAGATATTAAAGTAAAAAAAATAAACAGCGCAGAAGAAATGATGAGTGCTGTACAGAAACTTTTGCCAGTAGATATAGCTATTTGTGCTGCAGCTGTATCTGATTTTAAACCTAAAAATAAAAGTAAAAAAAAAATAAAAAAAGATAAGAAAAATTTCAGTATTTTAAACTTAGAAAAAAATAAAGATATTTTAGAATACCTTGGGAAAAATAATAAATTAAGACCTAAAATTCTTGTTGGTTTTTCGGCTGAAACTGAAAATTTAATAGAAAATTCTATTAAAAAATTAAACTATAAATATTGTGATATAATTATTGCAAACGATATTTCTAAAAAAAAAACGGGTTTTAATGTTGATTTTAATAAAATATCAATTATAGAAAAAAGCGGAAAAATTGAGCATCTACCAAAATATAGAAAAAGTTATATAGCCTCTAAAATTGCAAAAAAAGTAATAGATAAATTTTTAATTGATGACAAAAATACAAATTAAAAAATTATCAAGTACTGTCTTAATTCCAAAATATGAAACCCCAGGTTCTTCTGGCATGGATATAGCTGCACATTTAGAAAAAAATATAATAATTAAACCTGGGGAAAAGGCTTTTGTTTCAACTGGCTTTTCAATAGCTATTCCAAAAGGGTATGAGGTTCAGATAAGACCTAGGTCTGGTTTAGCTGCAAAAAAAAATATTACAGTTTTAAATACACCAGGTACCATTGATGCGGATTACAGAGGTGAGATAAAAGTTATCCTGATCAATCATGGTAAAGAAGAATTTGTTATTAAAAATGGAGAAAGAATAGCACAAATGGTTGTTTGTCCCGTTGTTCAAGCTAATTTAGAAGAAGTTGAAGAATTATCTGACACAATACGTGGGTCAGGTGGTTTTGGCTCTACAGGCACTAAATAGTAACAGTTATGAAAATGAGTAATAAAGATTTTTTACGATATTCAAAACAAATCATATTAAAACAAGTTGGCGTTTTAGGTCAAAAAAAAATCTCTTCTACAAAAGTTCTAATAGTAGGTATGGGTGGTTTGGGTTGTCCTGTGGCCTTATACTTATGTAATCTAGGGATCAACAATATCGGTATTGTTGATTATGATAGAGTTGAGTTTTCTAATCTAAATAGACAAATTTTGTATGATACAACTGACATAGGTAAACTTAAAGTTATTCGAGCAAAAAAAAAATTACAGAAAACAAATACAAAAATTAGGATTAATACATACAAAGAAAAAATTATTAAAAAAAATATTCAGCGTATTTTAGGTAAATATGAAATTATTTGTGATTGCTCAGATAATTTTTTGACAAGATATTTGCTTAATGATTTTTGTTTAAAAAATAAAAAAATATTAATCTCTGCAGCAATAAGTAAGTTTGAAACTCATATATTTAACTTTAATTTTTCTAAAAATATTCCTTGCTATAGATGTTTCATGCCAGAAATACCCAATGAAGAAATAAAATGTGATACAGATGGAATCTTACCAACGGTAGCTGGTATCGCAGGTACACTTCAGGCTAACGAAGTAGTTAAGTCTATTTTAAATAAAAATAATGAATTAGTTGGAAAAATGATAGTTTTTAATACACTTAGTTTAAATTTTAGAAAAATCAAACTTACTAGAAACGCTGACTGTGTCTCAGCTTGTAGTAAAAGATGATCAAAATATTAATTTTTTTTTTTATACTAATATTTACAACAGTTAATGTTTTGTATGCTGAAGATTATTTTTCAACTTTACGTTATAATAATGTTAACTTAAGACAAGGCCCTTCTAAAGATTATCCTGTAAAAATATTTTATAAAAAAAAATATCTTCCAGTGTTAGTTCAAGACACATCCGATAACTGGAGAAAAGTAAGAGATCATGAAAATAATAGTGGTTGGATACACCTTTCACAATTATCAAAAAAAAAAGCAGCAATAATTATTAATGATCAAGTAATAATGTTTAAAAATGCTACTATATTTTCAAAACCTTTAGTTATACTTGAAAAAGGTCGCCTTTGTTTAATTTCTAAGTGTGTTGAAGAATGGTGTAAAGTTAAAACTGATAAATATAGTGGCTGGATAAAAAAACAAAGTCTTTGGGGTAATCTTTAATTAAATCGATCCTCTAGCATGCAAGCAACTAGATGAATACGTTTCTGTTCGCCTCCATTAAAAAAATTATGATACTTTGTGTTGTTGGTTATTGTAACTGATCCATCTGCTGGTAAGTGCTTGGCAATATTTTCTATAACCATCATACACCCAGGATTTGTGATTATAGGAATGTGTAATCTTGGTTCAGGATCTCTATGCCAACTTAAAGTTGATCTAGGTTCCTTTAATAAAATTCTGATTCTACCGATTTTAAAGTTTTTTCTTAAAGTTTCATAAACTTCAGCAAAATAAGTATTTTTAAATTCTGGTACTAACTGAGTATATTTTGATTCATCAATTCCTACATCTCTTGTTACTTCTTTTCCTGTTTCATCAGGCTTTGTCCAATATACTCCTCTTATATTGTTCCCTTTAATTGAATCTTCGTCATTTGGGATTTGATTTAAAGATATAGCACCAAAGTTTGAAACTCCCGGTGAGTCAAAATTTTTTTTCTTTAATATTAACTCAAGATCTTCCCTTAATCTTGATATGTCAAAATTAAGATCTGGTACTTTATAGAAATCATCAAAACTAATATTACCCATATATTTATAACTATTTACACTAATTATTATCTAAATAACTGTGATTTTTTGTCTCTCAAGAGCTTTATTATTATATAATTAATATGTATATCAAGTTAAATATTATCAAAATATGCAAAAAAATAGTTATAATTATACTGAATTATTAGACTGTGGGCATGGCAAGCTCTTTGGTGAAGGTAATGCTAAATTACCTCTACCTCCAATGCTAATGTTTGATCGTATTTCAGAAATTACCACTGACGGTGGTCTTTATAAAAAGGGTTGCATAAAAGCTGAATTAGACATTAAAAAAGATATGTGGTTTTTTAATTGTCATTTTAAAGATGATCCGGTTATGCCAGGATGCTTAGGACTTGATGCCATGTGGCAACTAGTTGGTTTTTATTTAGGATGGTTAGGTGACCCGGGTAAGGGAAGAGCTTTAGGAGTAAATGAAGTTAAGTTTACTGGAGAAGTTTTGCAAACAGTAAAGCTTGCCACTTACGAAATTAATATGAAACGAATTTTAAGAAAAGAAGGAACTGCTGTTGGTCTTGCAGATGGAGTTTTGAGTGCCGATGGTATAGTCATTTATAAAGCTTCAAATCTAAAAGTAGGAGTATTTAAATCATGAAACGAGTAGCTGTTACAGGAATTGGAATAGTTTCGTGCCTTGGAAACAATCAAGCAGAAGTATATGATTCATTGTTGAATACAAAATCTGGTATAGGATTTTCAGAAGAATATAAAAAATACAATTTTAAAAGTCAGATATGTGGAGTTCCTAAGATTAAAGTAGAAGAACATATTGACAGAAAAATAATTAGATTTATGGGTGAAGGCTCTGCCTACAATTATATAGCAATGAAAGAAGCTGTAACAGACTCAGCTTTAGATGAAAAGGATATCAGTAATGAAACAACTGGTATTATAATGGGCTCAGGTGGACCTTCTGTTAAGAATGTAGTTCACGCAGTTGACTCTACTAGAGAAGTTGGTCCAAAAAAAATGGGCCCCTTTGTTGTTCCGCGTACAATGGCAAGTACAGCTTCTGCAACACTAGCTGTTCCATTTAAAATTAAAGGAGTTAACTACTCTATAAGTTCTGCTTGCGCAACTAGTGGGCACTGTATTGGTAATGGAATGGAGTTAATTCAATCAGGTAAACAAAAAATTGTTTTTGCTGGTGGTGGAGAAGAAATACATTGGGCTATGTCTGCTATGTTTGATGCCATGACAGCTCTATCTTCAAAATATAATGAAACACCTGAAACTGCCTCTAGACCTTATGATAAATCTAGAGATGGATTTGTGATTGCAGGTGGAGCAGGAGTTGTAGTTTTAGAAGAATTAGAGCACGCAAAAGCAAGGGGTGCTAAAATTTATGCTGAATTAACTGGCTATGGAGCTACTTCTGATGGCTATGACATGGTGGCTCCTTCAGGTGAAGGCGCTGTTAGATGTATGAAAATGTCTCTTAAAACTGCAAGAAAAAAAGTTGATTATATAAATACTCACGGAACTTCAACACCAGTAGGAGACATCACAGAATTAAGAGCTGTTAAAGAAGCCTTTGGTGATAATATTCCGAAAATAAGTTCGACAAAATCTTTAACGGGACATCCGCTAGGTGCAGCTTCTGTACACGAAGCAATTTACTGCTTAATTATGATGAAAAATAATTTTATTGCGGCCTCTGCAAATATTACTGAAATGGACGATGAAGCAAAAAAATTTCCTATTGTTACTAAGGTAGAAAGAAATGTAACATTAAATTCTGTTATGTCTAATAGCTTTGGATTTGGTGGAACAAATGCAACTTTAATTTTTGAAAAAATTTAATTTATGAGTTTAATGAAGGGAAAAAAAGGATTAATTATGGGTGTGGCAAATGAAAGGTCTATTGCTTGGGGTATCTCTCAAAAATTAGCTGAGGCTGGAGCTGAGTTAGCTTTTACATATCTAGGCGATGCCCTAAAGAAGAGAGTTATACCACTCGCTAAGTCTTTAAATTCGGACTTTACACTTAGTTGTAATGTTGAAAATAAACTAGAAATAGTGAAACTTTTTGAAGATATTAAAGCTAAATGGGGACAGATAGATTTTGTAATTCATGCTGTTGCTTTTTCTGATAAATCAGAATTATCAGGAGAATATTTAAATACAACTAGAGATAATTTTTTGAAGAGTATGCTAATTTCGTGTTTTTCTTTTACTGAGGTTGCTAAAGAAGCATCGAAAATAATGAATGATGGTGGTAGCATGTTAACGCTAACTTACGAATCTACAAAAGCCATACCAAATTATAATGTTATGGGCGTTTGTAAATCTGCTCTGGAGGCAAGCGTAAAATACTTAGCACGAGATCTTGGAGTAAGAAATATTAGAGTGAATGCAATTAGTGCAGGACCTATTAAAACGCTTGCAGCCTCTGCAATTGGAGATGCAAAATTTCTTTATAAATGGAATGCTGATCATTCTTTTTTAAAAAGGAATGTTGATATTCACGATGTTGGGAACTCTGCTTTATATTTAATGAGTGATCTCGCTGCCGGCGTTACAGGTGAAATTCACTATGTGGATGCTGGATATAATAAAGTTGGAATGCCTGATCCTAAAAATATAAGTTAGTTATCTATCGTATTTTTCTTAAAATTTTTAGAATTTTTTCAACCGAAAAATTTATGCAATTTTGTATTATGCTTTTTTTGCCTATCGAGAGTATTTTGTCAGTCGTAATTATTTTATCTTTATTCTTTAAAACAAATTTTTTAAAAGAAATATAATCATCCTCGTTCCAATAATTTAAATGAATCTGGGTCGATTGTATTCCAAAGGGCAACATTATCTCTTTATAAAAAAGCTGTGGAATAAAAAATAGATCGTGTTTAAAGAAAGGGAATAAACCATAGCCGTCAATTATAATTTTTATACCCGATCTACTTAATGCTTTCATAGTATTTAAGTCATAGGTATGATTTGGTGCAAAAAAAGATCTTATGTCTATACCTTCATCTTTAAATTTTTTAATGCCATCCTTTATTTTTGATAACTGAGTGTCGTAATTCAAACCATAAAATTCTGAATTACCACCATATTTAAAATAATCTTTTTTTTCTGTTTGTTGCACATACAAATGAGAAAGGCCATGCATAGATATTTCCCAACCCTTGCTTTTCCATTTTCTGACTTGATCCCAAAAATTCAAATTAACTGGGTGACTTAATAATTCTGGATCTTTGTTAAACGGCACTACGCCTAGCAATGGTTTAATATTAAGCTCATCAAATAATAATTCACACTTGTTCATTAAATTCCAATTCATATTTTCCGCAACATCGTCTATACGGATTAGCAGTCCAGTATATTTTGAAATATTTTTTTTTATTGCATTAACCATTTAAGTTTATATTTTAACTTATTATGGAAAAATTTGACATTAAAAAAATTTCTGAAATAGATCCTGTACTTTTAAAAGATTTCTATTCCCACGCTTTTCGGTATGAAGAAAATATTGCAAATAACTATATGTGGAGATACAGGAGTGGATATAATAATTGTGAACCAATTGCCCTAATTATTAATGATAAAATTTGTGGGCACGCTGGACTAATACCTACAGATTTAAAAATAAATGGGGTTAAAAATAAAGCGATTTGGTTTACAGATCTATATATAGCACAGAAGTATCGAGATATAGGATTTGGAAAAATATTAACAAATGAATGGATGAAGATATGTCCACTTAAAATAACTATATGTAATGATAAATCACTCAATCTTTTTAAAAAACTTAAATGGAAATATAATCACAATCTTAAAAGAAATATTAAAGTATTAAACTATATAAGTTTGTTGCCTTTTTTTAAAAATTTTCAAAAATCAACTGAAGTACTTAATACCCAAGACAAATTCCTAGAAGTTTCTATGGTGAATAACAAAATATTGTCTGAAATAATTGAGGTGAATAACAAGATTTCTTCCCGTGTTCTTACAGGATTAGTTAGAGATGAAAGTTGGTTCAAGTGGAGAATTCTTGAATGTCCTTACATTAAAGATATTATAATTTTTCGTTATAAAAATAAATACTTAATAGGACATATTCTTAAAAAAAATAGTTTAAAAAGAATAAATATTATTTTTTCTACACACGATATGAATCGCGAGATGCTTAATTTAATTTTAACTTGGTCTAAAAAAAATAATATTGACTATTTGGCATGTATAGCTGGTACTAAAAATCCACTAAAACAAAAAATTTATTTTAAAAAAAGCGTTAATTTTTCTTGTTTTTCAGATGATGAATCTGAAATTAATAATATTAATAAACTTACTGATATCCAATATGCCGATAGTGATTTAGATTTTATCTAAATATTAGTCTGTAGCTTGTTTGATAGAAAGTTTAACCTTACCCCTATCAAAGCCTAAAACTTTAACAGAAACTTCATCACCTTCTTTCACAACGTCTCCAACTTTTTCAACTCTTTTTGCCGCAAGTTCTGAGATGTGTACTAAACCGTCTTGTTTTCCTAAAAAATTAACAAAGGCTCCGAATTCCATTACTTTAACAACTTTGCCTTTATAAATTTTTCCAACCTCGGCTTTTGCTACTAAACTTTTAATAATATCTATCGCTATTTTTCTAGATTCCTCGTCTGGTGCAGCTACTGTCACTTCTCCTGTATCTTTCACGTCTACTTTAGCTCCTGACTTTTCTACAATTTCCCTAATAGTTGCTCCACCTTTTCCTATAACAGTTGCTATGTCTTTTTTATCTACTGTTACAATTTCCATTTTAGGTGTGTGTTTAGAAAATTCTGTTCTCGATACTTTTAGAGCTTTATCCATTTCTCCTAGGATATGTTCTCTTCCACTTTTTGCTTGATCTAAGGCTTTCTCCATTATTTCAAACGTTATTCCTTCGATCTTAATGTCCATTTGAAGAGATGTTATTCCACTTTTAGTACCTGCTACTTTAAAATCCATATCCCCAAGATGATCTTCGTCTCCTAGAATATCCGACAATACTGAAAAGTCTTTTCCTTCTTTGATTAAACCCATAGCAATTCCTGCTACTGGTTCTTTCATAGGCACACCTGCATCCATAAGAGCTAGAGATGTTCCACAAACTGTTGCCATTGAAGAAGATCCATTTGATTCTGTAATTTCAGATACAACTCTTAAAGTGTAAGGAAAATTTTCTGGTTTAGGTAGGGATGAATTTATTGCTCTCCATGCTAATTTTCCATGTCCAACTTCTCTTCTACCAGTTCCTATTCTTCCACATTCTCCTACAGAGAAAGGTGGAAAATTATAATGAAGCATAAATCTATTTCTTTGCATACCATTTAAACTTTCAACTCTTTGCTCGTCATCTGACATTCCTAGTGTTGTCACTACTAATGCTTGAGTTTCACCTCTAGTAAATAAGGCAGATCCATGAGTTCTTGGTAATACACCTACTTCACACTTAATCTGTCTAACATCAGCTAAGCCTCTTCCATCAATTCTTTTTTTGTCTTTTAGAATTGCAGTTCGAACAATATCTTTCTCAAGTGATTTTAGTTGAGCCATTGCCTGATTTTCACTTACATTTTCATCTTCAGCAAACATTTCTTTACATTTTGTTTCTGCGTCTGAGATTGCATTTGATCTTTTCTGCTTGTCTATTTCTTTAAATGCGCTCCTAAGATCTGCTTCTAAAGCTTTAGCGATTTTTTCTTTAACTGCTGAGTGATCTGGAACTTCAATTTTCCACTTGGGCTTACCGGCTTTTTTTGCTAATTTTTCTATAGCCTCAATAATAAGTACAAAATTTTCGTGTCCATACTTAACTGCATCCAACATCACTTTTTCTGTTAATCCTGAAGTTTCTGACTCAACCATTAATACTGCGTCTTTTGTTCCAGCAACAACTAAGTCTAATTCTGATTCTTCTAATTCTTTTGGTGATGGATTTAGCAAATATTTACCATCTTTAAATCCAACTCTACTTGCCGCAATTGGTCCGCCAAAAGGTAGTCCTGAAATAGCTAATGCAGCAGAAGATGCAATAATCGAAAGTACATCCGCTTGATTTTCTCCATCATAAGATAAAACTGTTGGAAGCAACTGAACTTCATTCATAAAACTTGAAGGAAAAAGAGGTCGTATTGGTCTGTCTATTAATCTTGAAATTAATTGTTCGGACTCAGTCGGTCTTGCTTCTCTTTTAAAATACCCACCTGGGATTTTTCCTGCAGCATAGTACTTTTCTTGATAATTTACGGATAATGGAAAAAAATCTTGACCATCTCTAAGTTTTTTTGCACCAACTACTGTAGCTATAACTACTGTTTCACCACATGTTGCTATAATTGCTCCATCAGCTTGTCTTGCGATTTTTCCAGTTTCTAAGGTTATCTTTTTTCCATTAATCTCTATTTCTTCTTTGTGAATTTTGAACATTATTTCCTTAAATTTAATTGTTTAATTACTTTGCTATATGACTCAGGGTTTTTTCTTTTTAAATAAGCTAATAGTTTTTTTCTACGATTGACTGATTTTGTTAAACCCATTGTGGAGTGTTTGTCTTTTTTAAATTTTTTAAAGTGCTCTGACAGCTTTAAAATTTTGTCAGTTAATAGTCCGACTTGAACTTCTGATGAGCCCACATCTTTTTCATGAATGGCAAGTGATTTAATCGTTTCTTTTTTTTTCTGCATCATTTTTTTTGTTTATATTAATTAATCTTTCTATCTTTTCAGCATATTCAAAGGAATTATCTTCTACAAATGCAAGTCTAGGAAGAAACTTTATATCAAGTTTTTTTGACAGTGCCCTTCTAACAAGATGTGAGAACTCCGTCAAGATACTAACTATTTTTTTAGCTTCTTTTCCACCAAGTGGTACTACATAAACTCTCGCAGACTTAAGATCAGGCGTCATTTTTACCTCTGTAACTGTCACCAAGCTAGTATTTAGGGCTAAAATTTTAGCTTCATTTCTTATAAATATTTCCCCTATATTTTGCTTAATTAATTCTCCGACACGAAGTTGTCTTTGAGAATATATTGGCGATTTTTTGCCTTTGCCCATTTCTATATTTGTCTATCTATGTTTTCCGACAAGTAAGCTTCGATTATATCTTTTTCTTTGAAATCAATAAAATCCTTTAGGCTAATTCCACATTCTAAACCATTTTTCACTTCTTTGACTTGGTTTTTTTCTCTAAAAATACTGGTAATTTCGCCAGTATAAACAACTGCACCATCACGTATTAATCTAGCTTTTGATTTATTTGTTATTTCACCATCTGTCACTTTTGAACCCGCTATCTTTCCCGCGTCTGAAACTTTAAATACTTTTAAAATTTCTGCTGTTCCAATAACTGTTTCTTTTACTTCCGGTTCTAATAAACCAGAAAGTCCTTTTTCAACATGTTCTATTACTTCATAAATAATATTAAAATACTTAATCTCAACATGTTGTTGCGTTGCCAATTTTTTTGCTTGATTGTTTGGTTTAACATTAAAACCAATTAAAATAGCATTTGAAGCTTTAGCTAAAGAAACATCAGATTCGTTGATCATGCCTATATCAGATAAAATAATATTTGCTTTTACCTCAGCATGCTCAATTTTATTTATTGCACTCTTGAGTGCTTCACTTGAGCCTTGAACATCTGATTTAATAATTATATTTAATTCTTCTTTATTGTTTATGCTTTCAAATATTGATGTTTTGTCTTTAATTATTTTTTTTTCGGGGTTAGAACCACTTTTATTAAATTCAGCAATTTCCTTTGCTTTTTCTTCATTTTCTGTAACGGCAAATTCTGCACCGGCGAAAGCAGACTCGTTCATTCCAAGTATTTCAACGGGCATAGCTGGCAAAGCTTCTTCTATTGTTTTTCCTTCATGATTAATCATAGCTCTAATTTTTCCATAAGTATTTCCACAAACAAAATAATCTGCTTTTTTTAATACTCCATTAGTTATTAATATTGTTGAAACTGGACCTTTTCCCTTGTCTATCTTAGATTCTATAACAACACCTGTGGCTGGGCCACTAAATGAGGCTGAAAGGTCAAGTATTTCTGATTGTAATAAAATACTTTCTTTTAACTTGTCAAGATTTATTTTTTGAGTGGCTGATACTTCAACAAATAAAGTGTCTCCACTAAAATCCTCAGCGATAAGTTCATATTTCATTAAATCATTTTTAATTTTAGTTATATTTTTATCTGGCAGATCACACTTATTTATAGCTACTATAATAGGTACTTTTGCTGCCTTAGAATGTTGTATCGCTTCTATTGTTTGTGGCATAATCCCGTCGTTCGCAGCAACAACTAAAACTACAATGTCTGTAATTTTAGAACCTCTTGCTCGCATCTCAGTAAATGCTGCATGACCCGGGGTATCAATAAAAGTTATGATTTGATTCTTTCCTGTTTTAACTTGATAAGCTCCAATGTGCTGGGTTATTCCGCCATGTTCACCTGAAACTACGTTAGCATCTCTTAAGGAATCTAATAGTGATGTTTTTCCGTGATCAACGTGACCCATAATTGTTACAACAGGTGGTCTATTTTCAATTTTACCTTCTAATTGATTCTTCTTTTTTTTTATTTCCAAATCAGGAGAACTTTCAATAATCGGTGTGTGGCCAAATTCTTTGACAATATATTCAGCTGTATCCTTATCAATAATATGATTTATCGTAGCTATAACTTTCATGTTGAATAAGAATTTTATTACGTCTGCAGATCTTTCTGCCATTCGATTAGAAAGTTCTTGAATAGTGATTTGCTCTGGAATATTGACGTCTTTAATAACTTTCTTAATATCTTTTTTGTCATCAGATTTTTCTGTTTTTCTATCTTTTAGCCTTGATCTTTTTACTGAAGCAAGACTTCTTTGTTTGATTTCTATTTCTTCTACATTCATGGCTCTTGAAACGGTAAGCTTAAAATCTCTTTTTGCAGATAAAGGATCAAGTTTTAACTTTGTTTTTGAAGGTCCTTTTTCATCTTTTTTTACAAAATTTTTTGTTGCTTGTTGTTCAACAAATTTTCTTACTACATTTTTTTTAATAGTAGTTGGTTTTTTAAACGCACCAGATCCTGTGGTAGATTTGTTGTCTCTAGTAGATCTAAAAGGGGTTTTTTTTTCTATAGAAAAAGTTTTTTTTCCATCGCTAGAGAGAGATGAAAGATCAATCTTTTTAGTTACGTTAGCTGAAATTGTTAATGTCTTTTTTTTATCTTTTTGGTCTACCATGAAAATTTTTTTATTTGAATACTATCTCCCGAGCAGACATGATCAATTGATCAGCTTCTTCTCTCGAAAGAGAAAATTCTTCTAAATACCCTTCAATTCTAACTTTTTTACCTTTTATTTCATCAAATCCGCCAATTAATTCATCGGAAGAAAGATCAGCAAAATCGATTAAAGTTTTAATACTTCTTTGACCAAGTAAAACTGACATTCCTTGAGTTATGCCTTTTAAATTAACTAGTGAATCTTCCATTCCTAATTCTTTTAACCTTTTAGAAATTTCTTCTTTTTCTTTAACAAGATTTTCTTTTGATCTATTTATTAATTCGCTAGCTGTTGCTTCGTCTATACCTTCTATTTTAGTAATATCGTCTAGAGAAGATTGAGATAACTCTTCTATAGTTTGCATTCCTTCAGAAACTAATAATTGTCCTAATGTCTCATCCACTTCTAAGCTTTTCACTAAATTTTCTGTTTTTTCTTTAAATTCAGCTTGCCTTCTGTCTGAATCTTCTTGATCTGTTAAGATATCTATTTCAAAGTTCGTAAGTTTAGATGCAAGTCTAACATTCTGACCTCTTCTACCAATTGCCTTACTTAAATTTTCTTCAGTTAAAATTACATCAATTCTTTTATTATCTTTATCAATTAATACTTTTTGGATTTCAGCTGGGGATAATGACTCTGCAATTAGTGTTGGAAGATCTTCAGTCCATTTTATGATATCAATTTTTTCTCCATGAAGTTCGTTTACTATAGTTTGAACTCTACTTCCTCTCATTCCTACACAGGCTCCTACTGGGTCTATTGAACCTTCGCTAGAAAATACACAAATTTTAGCTCTACTCCCCGGGTCTCTTGCAACAGCCTTTATTTCTATAATGCCTTCGTAAATTTCAGGTACTTCTTGAAAAAATAGCTTAGCTAAAAATTGTGGGTGTGCTCTTGATAAAAATATTTGATGTCCTTTTAACTCTTTTTTGACTTCATAGCAGTATGCTTTCACACGATCACCAGTTTTTAATATCTCTCTAGGAATAAGCTCATCTTTTTTTATCACTCCTTCTGCTTTACCTAGGTCAACTATAACATTACCGTACTCTAGTCTTTTTATTATTCCACTTAAAATTTGACCTTGTTTTTCAATAAAATCTTCGTACTGTCTTGTTTTCTCAGCCTCTTTAACTCTTAAGCTAATAACTTGCTTGGCACTCTGAGCAGCTATTCTACCGAAATCTATTTGGGGTAAATCTTCAAAAATTTGTTCTCCGACTTTTAAATCTTTATTTTCTTTTTCCACAGACTTAGCATCGTTTAGTAAAATTTCTTTACTGGAGTCTTCCACTTTTTCAACTACGTCTAGAACTTTTTGAATTTTTATTTCACCTGTTAAACGATCAATAAGAACGCGTATATTATTTTCTGTTCCAAATTTTGTTAGAGCGGCTTTTTGTATGGCACTTTCCATTGACTCTAAAACAATTTCTTTATCTATCGACTTTTCGTTTGCAACAGCTTCTACTATTCTTAGTAATTCAACTTTATCTAATCCTCGATTTAACATTTTTTTCCTTTTTAGTTTGTTCCAAAAAAAAATGGGCTAAGGCCCATTTGTAAACATCTAATTATTTAGTTATGTTTATTTAAAATTTAAGGCTTTTTCAAGGTTACTTTTTAAAGATGTCAATTTTATCAGTTTTTTCCCAAGAAAAATGACCTTTGTTATCAGGCTTTCTGCCAAAATGACCATAAGCAGAGGTAACTTCATAAATTGGCTTGTTTAAACCTAGTAACTCCCTGATACCTCTAGGAGATAAATCAAAATTTTTCTCTATTTTATTTTTTATATCTTCAGTTTTTTCCACGTCTACATCTGATAATTTAACGTAAATAGAAAGCGGTTTTGAAACCCCGATGGCATATGCAAGTTGAATTAAACATTTGTCAGAAATTCCAGCAGCAACGATATTTTTTGCTAAATACCTAGAAACGTACGCAGCAGACCTGTCAACTTTTGTAGGATCTTTCCCGGAAAAAGCTCCTCCACCATGTGGTGCTGCTCCCCCATAAGTATCTACAATAATTTTTCTTCCTGTTAGGCCTGTGTCTCCATCTGGCCCACCAATTATAAACTGACCTGTGGGATTAATATAAACTTCTTTATCGTTTAATTCTTTTAATAAATTTTCTGGAATTGATTTTTTAATATAAGGATATACAAGGCTTCTTACATTTTCTTGATTTATATCCTTGGAGTGTTGTGTGGAGATGACAATAGATGTAACTTTTGTAGGTTTACCGTCTTCATAGTGCATAGTAACTTGACTTTTGGAATCAGGTTCAATTCCTTTTAATAATCCTTTTTTTCTGTCTTCTGCCATTAATCTTAGTATTTTGTGAGAAAAATGTATTGGTGCTGGCATTAAATCTTCTGTTTCATTACAAGCATAGCCAAACATAATACCTTGGTCTCCAGCTCCTTCATCCTTATTGTCTTTAGAATCAACTCCCATAGCAATATCTGAAGATTGAGAATGTAAATGTGATTCTATTTTTGTTTTTTCTTTCCAACTAAACCCATCTTGATCATATCCTATGTCTTTAATGCAATCTCTCACTTTTTGAACTAACTCATCTGTTTGAATTTTTGGTGCTCTAATTTCTCCAGCTAAAATTACTTTATTAGTTGTAGTCAAAGTTTCACAAGCAACTCTAGCATATGGATCTTTTGACAAATATGAATCTACAACCATATCTGAAATTCTATCACAGACTTTGTCTGGATGTCCTTCAGAAACAGATTCGCTTGTAAATAAGTAATTGTTAGTTTTCATTTTTTTTTTTAAAAGTAATAAAGATAAAAACACATGTAGATAAAAGTATTAAAAAAATCAAATCAATTTTATATTTTTTTTGTACATTGTTTATAAGAGGAATATTTAGCTCAATAACACCTGTTTCTTCCGGTGTTAAAAGTTTTTTGATAGTACCTTTGTTGTCAATAAAAGCACTAAAACCCTTATTCGCTGATCGAACTAAAAAAACATTATTTTCAATTGATCTAAAAATAGCTTTTGCAAAATGCTGGTCGGGGCCGATAGTTTTTCCAAACCAAGCATCTTCTGAAATATTCACGATTAAATTTTTTTCTTTATTATAACTTAGTTCGGAAAAAATAATTTCATAACAAATTAATGGTAATAATTTCAAATTATCAGATAAAAAAATATCTGTTTTACTGCCTTGCGAAAAAGATCCATACCCTTCTGTTATTTTTTTTAATCCTAAAAATGTTAAAATATTATTGAATGGTAAAAACTCACCAAATGGGACTAATTTTATTTTATTGTATTTAAATACAGTTTCGAATTTATTATTAACAATAACTAAACTATTAAATGTTTGACTATCAACAAGTGTATTAACCCCAAATAATATTAGATGATTGTCCGAAAACGCATTCTCAAACATAGGTTTATATTGCTTAATTTGCTCAAAATTATAACCAGTAAAAACTCCTTCGGGCCAAACAAAAAGTGTTTTTTTGTTTTTTTCAGGGGCACTATATTTTATTAATTTAGAAATATTATTGTCAATGTCTTCGCTAGATAAATTATACTTTAAATCAAAATTAGGAGAAATAATTTTAGTAAAAATAGAATTTTTGGAATTTAATTTTATTTGGTTCAAGTATTTATTATTTTTGTTTATTACTGAAGACCCATAAATAAAATTACCAAAGAAAATAATAGTCAAAAAAGTAAAAATTATATAATTAAATTTTTTACCAAAAATAAGTAAAAGTGGGGAGCAATAGATAACGATACAAAAAAAATTAAATGCAAAAAAACCTACGACAGGTAGGAACTGAAGTGTATCAGGTATCCAAGACCATGTATAAGCCCATAGGTTCCACGGGAATCCAGTAAAAATATTAGCACGTAAATAATCCATTAGTGCAAAAGAACTTGAAAATAACAAGATTGACTGAAAATTATATTTTAAAAATGGACCTACAATCAAATTTCCTACACCGAAAAAAATTCCAAGGAACAAAGGCAAGCCGATAAGAGAAACGGGAACTAAAAATTTAAAACTTTCATCAAATGTAAGTGAATTAGATATCCAAGATGTTCCTGTTAAAAAAAAACCAATGCCAAATAAATATCCAATTAAAAATAAGTTCAATAGATAAGGTTTTCTTCTATAGGTATTTTTTGATCTCTTTTGAACATAGATTGTGACCAAAAATAAACTCGGAATAATGAAGAAGTTAATATAATTGTAATTAAACGGCTGAAAACTAAAAATTGTTATGGCTCCTAAAATAAACGGAAATAATAAAACTAAGAAGAATCTACTATTAAAAAAACTAAGAATCATATTATTGAATAGACTTTATTATTTTATTTTCCAGTTTATGCATTATAGCAAAGTCTCGATTGGATTCATGTCGATGGCCTAATAGATGTGTTAACCCATGAATCCATATTTTATCAAAAACTGTAAAAAAATTTTCTTTTTTACTTTGTTCAATAATTTTACTTAAATTTATTATTATATCGCCAAGATAAATATTAGTGATATCGTCACTTATTAGCTTATATAAAAATAAATTTTCATGAAAAGGAAAAGATAGGACATCTGTGGATTTATTTTTTTTTCTAAATTGTTTGTTTAGTTTTTTAATCTCAACATCTCCAGAGAGCAAAAGAGTAAAATTAAGTTTTTTTTTTTTAAATAGATTTATTTTTTTTTCAATTTTTTTTAGTTTTTTATTAAGGTAAATATTAGGATTGCTAATATATTTTTTCCAGTCATTATTATTAACTAACACATCGGCTTTAATCATCTTTTTTTTTCTGATATGCTTTAATGATTTTTGAAACAAGTGGGTGTCTAACTACATCTGTGTGATCAAATTCAACTATTTTTATTTCATCTATATTACTTAAAATTTTTTTTGATTTTATCAATCCTGAATGTGATTTGTTGATTAAATCAACCTGAGTAGGGTCTCCGTTTACTACTAATTTTGAATTTTCACCAATTCGAGTTAAAAACATTTTTATTTGAGTTTCTGTTGCATTTTGCGCTTCATCTAATATAGCAAAGCAATTCTTTAAGGTTCTTCCTCTCATAAAGGCTAAGGGTGCTATTTCAATTTCACCAGTCTCAATTTTTTTATCAATTTTTTCAAAACCAAATAATTCATACAACGCATCGTAAAGGGGTCTTAAATATGGATCTACTTTTTCCTTCATATCACCTGGAAGGAAACCTAATTTTTCACCAGCTTCTACAGCTGGCCTTGATAATATAACGCGTTCAACTTTTTTTTCCATTAGCATGGTAATAGCAACCGAAACAGCAAGAAAACTTTTACCTGTGCCTGCCGGTCCTAATGCCACTACAATATCATTTTCTCTCAATGCTTTAATATAATCAGATTGTTTTTGAGATCTTGCTATTACTGATTTTCTTGGTGTTTTAATTAATTGTGCAAATGATTGCACGTTTGATTTCTTGTCATCGTTTAAATTTTTATTCACAGAAAGTATTATATCACTTTTTTCTATGTTGTTTGTCAAAAGAAATTTATTAACCAAAAATTTAATAGCTTGTGAAATATTATATAAATTATCTGTACTTCCTTTAACCGTAATAGAATTACCTCTAAAGAATA
>Ga0307986_10000465_pt1 | contig 30273 bp, 29 predicted proteins | sample EllFjometageno82_FD_203170 | JGI IMG/M metagenome (GOLD analysis project Ga0307986, IMG submission 203170) | Marine microbial communities from Ellis Fjord, Antarctic Ocean - #82 | ecosystem: Environmental > Aquatic > Marine > Unclassified | place: Southern Ocean | collected 2014-10-09 | reverse complement strand
CCGACAAAACAAATATTCCATTTGCTCCAAAAGCAAGAAAAGTTATTGAGAAAGTGAAAGAAGAAGAGAAAAGAGTAGTTTCTGAACAAGCCCCACCAGCTGCGAAGGCTAAAGAAAAACCCGACCGAATTCCTTTACCCAAAAAACAAGACGAGAAAAAAGAATTAATTAAAAAAAAACAAAATCCAGAGGAAATTAAACCTGAAATAAGACAAGCTTCTGAATTTGAAAAAAAAGAAATTATTGACACTAATCAAATAGCAGCCTTGATTGACAAGGCGAAAGAAGAGAGTGTAAAAGTTGAAAAAAGTGAAAAAAAACTTACCCAAAGTAGTGTTAAAAATTCTTTTGCATCAGGTTTAACTCTTTCCGAAGAAGATGCTCTGAGAGCTCAAATATTTGGATGTTGGACAGTTCCTTTGGGACTACCTTATGACGATGATCTTTTGGTTAGAATTAAGCTAGAATTAAAACAAGATGGAACTATAAGTAAGTCTGAGATCTTAGACCATGAAAGAATGAATAGACCGGGACAAAAATTTTATAAAATTTTAGCCGAGAGTGCATTAAGAGCAGTTAGGATCTGCCAGCCTCTTAGAGTACCGCAAACAGGCTATAAAAAATGGAAAGATATTCAATTAAATTTTAATCCAACGGAAATGCTAAAAGGTTAAATAAATAATGAAAAAAATATTTTATATTTTAACAATATTCCTATTTAAATTTAATATTGCCTATAGTTTAATTGAAGTTGATATTACTAGAGGAAACCTTGACCCTCTACCAATAGCTGTCTCCCCGTTACATGTTGATTCTCAATCTGACAACTATCAAGATGTTAAAACAAAAGAGTTAGGTGAACTTATTTCTTCAGTTGTAGAGAAAAATTTTAGATCTACAGGGTTGTTTAATCCTTTAAATAAAGATGCATTTGTACAAAAACCCGATATCGCACATTTAAAACCAAGATTTGAAGATTGGAGCTTAATAACAGCCCAGGCTTTAGTAACAGGAAAATTACTAATTAAAGATGAGAAACTCAAAATAGAGTTTAGACTTTGGGACGTGGCTGCCAATAAAGAAATGATTGCTCTTGCTTTTACAACAACGCCATCTAATTGGAGAAGAGTAGCACATATTATCTCAGATAAAATTTATGAAAGATTAACAGGTGAGACAGGTTATTTTGACACAAGAATAATTTATGTAAGCGAAACTGGACCTAGGACTCAAAGAGTTAAAAAATTAGCTATTATGGATCAAGATGGTGAAAACACTAAGTATTTAACTCTAGGTAATGAGCTAGTTTTAACTCCTCGATTTAATCCAACGAACCAACTAGTAACGTATCTTTCTTATTTTAGAAATAAACCCAGAGTTTATTTATTAGATATAGAAACTGGAATACAGGAAGTTGTTGGAAATTTTCCAGGCATGACTTTTGCACCGAGATTTTCTCCTGACGGAAAAAAAATAATAATGAGTTTTGCTAAAAATGGTAATTCAGATATTTACACAATGGATTTAGAGTCAAGATTAGTTGAAAAGATTACTGAAGACTCTTCAATTGATACATCACCTTCATATTCTCCTGATGGAAAATATATTACTTTTAATTCTGATAGAAGCGGTCTTCAACAAATCTACATTATGAAAAGTGATGGCAGTGGAGTTAAAAGAATAAGTTTTGGAGACGGTCTTTATGGAACTCCCGTTTGGTCACCGCGAGGCGATCTTATTGCTTTTACCAAAGTTAGAGGAGGAAAGTTTTATATTGGAGTTATGCGCACAGATGGAAGTGGAGAAAGATTGCTTACAGAGAATTTCTATCAGGAAGCCCCTTCTTGGTCTCCAAATGGTAGATTGTTAGTTTTTTATAGAGAGACTAAATCTGGAAAAAACGGAGAAGGATTTACCGCTAAACTGTGGTCTATAGATATTACAGGGTATAATGAGAGGGAGCTAAAAACAGAAACTGATGCTTCAGACCCATCTTGGTCATCATTGTTATCTAAATGATTACTTTTTTAATGTATTTAACTTTAACGTATTTAACATAAGGATATTAAATGCAATAAACACTTGAAATTCTGACAAAAATTTGAAATAATTTAAACAATCATAACCTAAAGGAAAATAATGAAATTTAACAAAAAAATCACAAACCTATTAATAATACTAATTTCTACTTTGGCACTAAGCGCATGTTCAACTGCTAAAAAAGTTGGATCAGGTTCAGCAGATGTTTATACAGGCACTGAAACTATTCAATATTTAGCTTCAGGAGTTAAAGATAGAGTATTTTTTGCAACAAACAGGTCAGCTTTAACAACAGCTTCTAGAGATACTTTAAGAAAGCAAGCTAGTTGGATGAGAAAAAATAAAAAACTTAACGTTGTACTTGAAGGACACGGTGACGAAAGAGGAACTAGAGAATATAACTTAGCGCTTGCAGAAAAAAGAGCGAATGCTGCTAGAGATTACCTTTTAACTTATGGAATTTCTGGAAAAAGAATCTCTGTAATTAGCTACGGTAAAGAGAAACCTGTTAATTCAGCTTCAACACCTTTAGCGTGGTCTCAAAACAGACGATCCGTTACAGTTAAAGCAAAATAATTTTAAATAATTTTAAAAATACCGGACCCCTTGACTTAAATGTCTTGGGGTCTTTTTTTTGCCACGTTGTGTGAATAAAAAATATTAACGATGTATCTTTTTAATATTATTTTACAAAAAATTTTTATTTTTTTTATTTTATTATTTTTTTCATTCAACTTTGCAATAGCTGAGGATGAAAAAATTAATGCTATTACAGATCAAATACAAATTATCACGCAAGATTTGAAAACTTTAGAACAAGCAGTTTATAAAACTTCTAATGTTATTACCGCCACAAACTCTATTTCAAACAACGGATTAAACGAAGAAATTTTGACCAGGCACTTATTAAAACTTAATGAAATAGAGGAACAGTTTCGTTTATTAACTAACCGTTTTGAAGAAGTTAATTTTAAATTAGATAAACTGTCTAATAGAGTAACTAAAATTCAATCAGATTCTCAGCTTCGTTTTTCAGATTTAGAAACGGGTAAAACTACCAATGGAGCGAGATCTAAAAAAATTGAAAAAAAAAACGAAACAAGAAAAGAAAAAAATCAAGTTAGATTACCAGGCACTGACAAAGCACAAGATTTAGGTGCTGCACCAGCTTATAACTTAGATCCTGAAGAGACGACACAAGCTACTCAATCGGTGCAAGCTACAGCTTCTGTTTTTACCGAAGAAAGAAAATCAGCAACATCTTTACTGCCGAACAAATCTCCCAAAGAACAATATGATTTTGCTCTGAGTTTTATGAAAGTTGGAGATTACGAAACAGCTGAATTAGCACTTAGAGAGTTTATAGACAAAAACAAAACTGACAAACTGGCAGGAAGTGCTCAATATTGGTATGGAGAAACATTTAGAATTAGACAGCTTTATTCAGATGCAGCTACCGCATATCTAGACGGATATCAAAATTATCCAAAAAGTAAAAAAGCACCAGAAAATCTTTTAAAGTTAGGAACTACAATGGTTGAATTAGGAGAAAAAGATCAAGGTTGTAAAATGATTAAAGGAATTAAAAAACAATATCCAAAAGCATTACAGTCTGTGTTACAAAAAGCACAGTATGAGCAAAAAAGATTCAAGTGTTCTTAAACTTAGACTTAAAGATTTAAGTTTAAATAATAAAACATCATTAATTTATTCTAATTTTAAATCTCAATTAATTACCTCAATTAAAAAAAATTCTTTTCTTGTGGCTGTTTCTGGAGGTCCGGATAGTTTAGCGTTAAGTGCATTAAGCTACACTTATTCAATAGAAAAAAAAATTAAAGTTTTTTTTGTTTTAGTTGATCATGGTATTAGAGCAAACTCATATACAGAAGCACAGAGTGTAAAAAATCTTTTAAAAAAAAAGAAAATTGATTTAATAATTCTAAGGAATAAAAAAAAAATAAGTAAAAATATTCAAAGCCACGCAAGAGAAATTCGTTATCAATTATTATTAAATTTTAGTAAAAAAAACAAAATCAAATTTATTATGACTGGCCACCATCGAGATGACCAGATTGAAACTTTTTTAATAAGACTGTCTCGAGGTAGCGGAATCCAAGGTCTTTCCTCTATGAGCAAAGTAAGCAACCTCAGTAATACGACAAAGCTTTTTAGACCGTTATTAGATGAAAAAAAAGAAAACCTTATTTTCCTTGCTAAATACTACTTTGGAAAAATTTTTAAAGATCCTAGCAATACTAATCAGAAATATTTACGAACCAAAATTAGAAACTTAATCAAGCGATTTGAAAAAAGTGGAATTAAACCCGATCGTATAATTAATTCTATCAATAATTTAGCTTCTACTAGAGATACATTAAATTTTTACACTGAAAGAATAGAAAAAAATTGTGTAATTAAAAAAGACAATACAATTAGTATTAATTTAAAAAAATTTTTCTTAGAAAATGATGAAATACAACTAAAAATTTTTAGCAACTGTATTAAAAAAATTTCAAAAAATTATTACCCCCCAAGAGCTAAAAAGGTTTTAAATTTACTAAGCAGAGTTCGATCCAACGAAAGCCCAAAAGCTACTTTGGGAGGTTGTGTAATTATTAGGAGTAAAAAAAACCTAATAATTTCCAAAGAAGAATTAAAAAAACCTATAAAACTCTAAATTCTGATAAAAATTAATAAATTTGCCGCATTTACAAGGCATAACTTTTTTAGTTATACTTGTTAATAAATTAAAAATACTTATCTATATAAAATATGAATTTAAAAAACTTAGCCATGTGGGGAATTATAGTCCTTCTTTCTGTTGGATTATTTAACATGTTCCAAAATCCAAATAAGATGGCTGTTTCAAAAGCCGAAGTACCTTTCTCAGAATTTTTATCTGAAGTTGACGAAGGAAGAGTTATAAAAGTTGAAATACAAGGTAACAATATTACCGGCTTGTTGAGTGACGGAACATCATTTATGACCTACTCACCTAATTATCCAAATTTAGTAGAAAAATTATCCAACAAAGGAGTAAGCATAATTGCCTCTCCGATAGATGCTAAAATGCCTTCTCTTTTAGGTGTATTGTTATCTTGGTTTCCAATGTTACTTCTTATCGGTGTGTGGGTTTTCTTTATGCGCCAGATGCAAGGAGGAAAAGGTGGAGCTATGGGATTTGGTAAATCAAAAGCAAAACTTCTAACAGAAGCACAAGGCAAAGTTACATTTAATGATGTAGCAGGAGTTGAGGAGGCAAAAGAAGAAGTAGAAGAAATAGTAGAATTCTTAAGAGACCCCAAAAAGTTTAGTAGACTTGGTGGAAAAATTCCAAAAGGTGCTTTACTAATCGGCCCACCAGGGACTGGAAAAACATTACTAGCAAAAGCAATTGCAGGTGAAGCTAATGTTCCGTTCTTTTCTATATCTGGTTCTGACTTTGTAGAAATGTTTGTAGGAGTAGGAGCTTCTAGAGTCCGAGACATGTTCGAACAAGGAAAAAAACATTCTCCTTGTATTATATTCATAGATGAAATCGATGCCGTTGGCAGAAGTAGAGGTGCGGGTCTTGGTGGTGGAAATGACGAAAGAGAACAAACACTTAATCAATTATTAGTAGAAATGGATGGCTTTGAAACCAATGAGGGAATTATATTAATTGCTGCAACGAACAGACCTGACGTATTAGACCCCGCTTTATTAAGACCCGGTAGATTTGACAGACAGGTTGTTGTTGGAAACCCAGATATTCTTGGGAGAGAAGCAATATTAAAAGTTCATATTAAAAAAATTACTGTAGGTCCTGATGTAAAACTTAGAACGATAGCTAGAGGTACCCCAGGTTTTTCTGGAGCTGACTTAGCTAATCTTATTAATGAATCTGCTTTGCTAGCTGCTCGTAAAAATAAAAGAGTAGTAACAATGGTAGATGTTGAAGAAGCAAAAGATAAAGTCATGATGGGTGCCGAAAGAAGATCTATGGTGATGAACGAAGATGAAAAAAAATTAACAGCATATCATGAGGGTGGACATGCAATAGTTGCGTTAAATGAAAAAGTTTCTGACCCAATTCACAAAGCAACTATTATACCAAGAGGAAGAGCTTTAGGAATGGTCATGAGACTTCCAGAAAGAGACCAACTTTCAGTAACTAGAGAAAAAATGTATTCAGATATAGCCGTAGCTATGGGCGGAAGAATAGCAGAAGAATTAATTTTTGGTCACGATAAAGTAACATCAGGAGCATCTTCTGATATCGACATGGCAACAAAAATGGCGAAAAATATGGTTACTCGTTACGGTATGAGTAAAGAATTAGGACCATTAGCATATGCCGAAAATGAAGAAGAAGTATTCTTAGGTCGATCAGTTACCAGAACTCAAAATATGTCAGAAGAAACTTCTAAAAAAGTTGATTCTGAAGTTAAAAAGATTGTTGAAGCCGGTTACGATAGAGCAAAAAAAGTGTTGACAGAAAAAATAGATGATCTCCATAAAATAGCAAAAGCTTTGTTGGTTTACGAGACCTTAACGGGCGATGAAATTAGAGATCTAATGCTGAAAAATATCCAGCCTAAAAAATTAAATGAGATTGAAGATGACAAAGATAACAAAGAGTCTTCAGCTTTAGATTCTTTAGGCCTTAAACCTAAGCTAGTTCATTAAATATAGTGCATGAAAAAATATTACACACGAGCGTGTAATTTTCACTATGGCACTACCGCAAAAAATCTCATCAAAAAAAAATTAGCACTATCACTTTGTGGCAACAAAGATATAGCTTTTAATAATATTGAAATTTTATCAAGAGACAAACCAACAAAACGAATTAATATTAAAGATATTAAAAAACTTCCTAATCAAATAAAAAAAATTATTTTATTAGATTTAAAGAAAATAACCTCAAAGAGAAAAAATTTAAACAAATATACAAATATTTCAGAACCATTAATCATGGGTGTATTAAATCTAACACCTGATAGTTTTTCTGACGGAGGTTTGTATAATAAATCAAATAGAGCCTTTCACCACATAGAAAATATGATTTCTAGTGGTGCTGATATTATTGATATTGGAGGTGAATCAACTAGGCCAGGCTCTAAAGATATACCTCACAAAATAGAATGGAGGAGGTTAGAAAATATCATAAGTAACTTTAAAAAAAAATTTCCTAAAGTATTTCTTTCTATTGACACTAGAAAGTCCGAAGTAATGCTGAAGGCAATTAAACACAAATCCGATTTAATCAACGATGTATCTGGATTTAACTATGACTCAAAAGCTATAGAAAAAATTAAAAGTTATGATGTTTGGAAGGTCTTACATCACATGCAAGGAACTCCCAACAATATGCAAATCAACCCTACTTACAAAAATATATTATTAGATATTTATGATTTTTTTGAAAAAAAAATAAATGTTGATTTTAAAAAATATAAATATAAGAAATTTATTATTGATCCAGGCATTGGATTTGGAAAAAATTTGAAACATAATTTGATTCTTATGCACAATATTTCATTGTTCCATTCGTTAGGATTTCCCTTGTTAATAGGAACTTCTAGAAAAAAGTTTATCAATCAAATATCAGGCCAGTTTGATAGCAAAGAAAGAATTGGCGGAACCTTGGCTTCTGTTTTATACACTCTACAACAAGGTGTACAGATATTTAGAGTACATAATGTTAGAGAAGTAAAACAAGCTATATTAGTTTATAAAAAAATAATTTTGATATAATGAAAAAAAAATATTTTGGTACTGATGGAATAAGAGGCACAGTAAATCAAGGAATTATTAATGGTGAAAAATTTTTTAAATTTGGTCTTGCAGCTGGTACATACTTCACTAATCAGAAAAAAACTAAGCAAATTGCGGTTATCGCAAAAGACACAAGATTGTCAGGCTATACACTTGAGCCCGCATTAGTTTCTGGCCTTGCATCAGCAGGAATGCATATTTTTACACTTGGCCCTTTGCCCACAAATGGACTAGCTATGTTAACAAAAAAAATGAAAGCTAATATGGGTATTATGATTACAGCGTCGCACAATCCATATTATGACAATGGTTTAAAATTATTTGGTCCAGATGGACTCAAGTTATCTGATAAAATCGAAAAAAAAATAGAAGAATTAATCGATTCCAACACATCTAAACATCTTTTAAACCCTAAAATTTTAGGACGTGTTAAACGTTTAGAGACAGCAAATGACGATTATATTAAAATTCTAAAGAGAAACTTTCCTAAAAATTTTAGTTTAAAAAAAATGAAGATCGTAATTGATTGTGCGAATGGTGCAGGCTACAAAGCAGGAGCACAGCTTTTAACTTCTTTGGGTGCAAAAGTAATTAGTATAGGCGTAAAACCTAACGGTTTAAATATCAATGAAAAATGTGGCTCGACCTATCCAAATAAAATTCAAACAGCAGTCAAGAAACATAAAGCTGACTTAGGTATAGCGCTCGATGGAGATGCAGACAGAATTATTTTATGCGATGAAAAAAGTGAAATTATAGATGGCGATCAAATTCTAGCCATGCTGGCTAAAAGATGGAAATCAAAGAAACTTTTAAAAGGGGGTGTGGTCGGAACTTCCATGTCAAATTACGGTTTAGAACAATTTTTTAAATCCGAAAAGATAAAATTTATTAGAGCTAATGTTGGTGACCGTTACGTTAAAGAAAAAATGAAAAAATACCAATATAATTTAGGCGGAGAACAGTCAGGACATATTATTTTAGGCAAATTTGCAACAACTGGTGATGGTCTGTTAGTCGCTCTAGAAATATTATTCTCTTTAAGAAAAGGTAAAAAAGCAAGTAAACTTTTTAAAGTATTCAAACCAGTTCCTCAAATTTTAGAAAATATTACCGTAAAAGATAAAAATATTATAAATCAAAGCAAAACTAAAACAGCTATTAACATTGCAAATAAACTTATTAAAAATCAAGGAAGATTATTGGTGAGAAAATCAGGAACGGAACCTAAAATTAGAATAATGGGTGAATCATATAATAAAAATTTATTAAAAAAATGTATTCTAATGATAAAAAAAACAATTCATTAAATTGAAACCTAGATCTAAAATATTGATAATTGCAGGATCAGACTCTTCTGGTGGAGCTGGTATACAAGCAGATATAAAAACTATTACATCCCTAGGGTCCTACGCTATGACAGCTATAACAGCGGTAACTTCACAAAATACAACAGGAGTTAAATCAATAGTAGTTATAGAGCCGAAAGAGATAGCTAAACAAATACTTTTTACCTGTAAAGATATAAAACCAGATGCAATTAAAATTGGCATGCTTCATTCTGAAGATGTTATTAAGTCAGTGATTAAGTCACTGGAGCTGATTAGAGTTTCAAAAATTATTTTAGACCCTGTAATGATTGCAAAAGGTGGGGCTCGATTAATCAACAACAAAGCAATAAGTATTCTAAAAAAACAGTTAATAAAAAAAGTATCTTTAATCACACCTAACATCCCGGAAGCAGAAGTTTTAACTGACTTAAAAATTAAAAATACAGAAGACATGATTCAGGCAGCCAAAGTTTTATTATCAATGGGTGCTAAAAATGTACTTATAAAGGGAGGACATCTTAAATCTAAAATCGTAAAAGATATTTTTGTAAATAAAAAAGAAATTAAGTTTTTTTCTAATAAAAAATTTAAAACTAAGAATACGCACGGTACTGGTTGTACGTTATCTAGTGCTATCACTACATTTTTCTCATGTGGAAAACTATTAAACAAATCCTGTGACCTTGGAATTAAATATGTTAACCAATCAATAAGATCTAACCCTAATTTTGGTAAAGGGCATGGTCCTATTAACCATTTAAATTCGATAACTATTAATAAAAAGTTTAGATAATGAAAAACATCGTTGTAGTTGGTTCGCAGTGGGGAGACGAAGGAAAAGGTAAAATTGTTGATTGGTTATCTGATCAAGCCGATGTTGTCGTAAGATTTCAAGGCGGGCATAACGCAGGACATACTTTAGTTATTGATGGAAAAGTTTTTAAATTAAGATTATTGCCATCAGGTATAGTAAGAAAAGAAAAAATTTCCATTCTGGGTAATGGTGTTGTCATTGATCCTTGGGCTTTATTAGACGAAATTAAAAATATTAAAAAACAAGGAGTAGAAGTAACACCAGATAATTTTATGATTTCAGAGTCTGCCTCTCTTATTTTACCCTTTCATAGAGAGATGGATGAAATTAGAGAAGATGCTGCTGGAAAAAGTAAAATTGGCACAACACGTAGAGGTATTGGACCATGTTATGAAGATAAAGTTGGCAGGCGCTCAATACGTGTAATGGATCTAAGATCTGAAAGTAATTTAGACGCACGTTTAGAAAATGTTTTACTTCATCATAATGCAATTAGAAAAGGACTTAAAAAAAAAGTTTACAAAAAAGATGATTTAAAATTAGAACTATTAAAAATAGCACCAAAAGTATTAAAATTTGCTCAGCCTGTATGGCTCAGACTAGATGAGTTTAAGAAGAAAAAGAAAAAAATATTATTTGAAGGTGCACAAGGAATACTGTTAGATGTTGACCATGGCACTTATCCTTTCGTGACCTCATCAAATACCGTACCAGCAATGGCGGCAACAGGTACCGGTTGCGGACCAGATACTATTAACTATGTATTAGGAATTACCAAAGCATACACCACACGAGTTGGAAGCGGACCTTTTCCAACAGAATTAACTGATAAAATTGGTGAAAGTTTAGGAATAAGAGGAAAAGAATTTGGAACTGTTACGGCAAGAAAAAGAAGATGTGGCTGGTTTGACGGTGTATTAGTTAGGCAAACTATTAAAGTTGCAGGAATTACCGGAATAGCTTTAACAAAATTAGATGTATTAGATGAATTAGATGAAATTAAAATATGCGTTGAATATGAACTTAATGGAAAAAAAATGAACTATTTACCAGCTGCATCCGAAGACCAATTTAATGTTAAACCTATTTACAGAACTTTTTCAGGCTGGAAGACTTCAACTCAAGGTGTTAGAAATATGGAAGAGCTCCCAGAAAAAGCAAAAATATACATTCATGCCTTAGAAGACTTTATAGGTGCTAAAATTTCTAGCATATCTACAAGCCCAGAACGAGACGACACCATTCTGATTGAAGATCCTTTTAGCGCCTAGTTTGAAGGTAGTAAATTTTTAGATTTTCTAGAGTTAATCATATTCTTTTGAAGTTTTTCAAAAGCTTTAGTTTCAATCTGTCTTATTCTTTCTCTGCTAATTTTATATTTTTGACTTAACTCTTCTAATGTTTTTGGATTTTCCGCTAATCTCCTAGCTTCTAAAATTTCTTTCTCCCTACTATTTAAAATATTCATAGCCTCATAAAGCAATTCTTTTTTGTCATCAAATTCTTGTTTTTGAGATACAATTAGTTCCTGGTCTAAACTATCATCAACTAACCAATCTTGCCATTCATCTGTCTCTCCTGCTTTAATAGGATCGTTAAGAGACTTTTCACGTCCCATAAGCCTCCGGTTCATATTAACCACTTCATATGAGCCAACATCTAATCTCTTTGATATCTCATTTACCTGTTCATCTCTCAAATCACCTTCTTGATTAGGGGCAATTTGATTTTTTAGTTTTTTTAGATTAAAAAAAAGTTTTTTCTGCGCTGTTGTCGTACCCATTTTGACCAAGCTCCATGATCTTAATACATATTCTTGTATTGCGGCTTTAATCCACCACATGGCATAAGTTGCCAATCGAAAACCTCTTTCAGGATCAAATTTTTTAACGGCTTGCATCAAACCTATATTACCTTCAGATATTAATTCGTTAACCGGAAGCCCGTACCCCCTATAACCCATTGCGATTTTAGCAACTAACCTTAAATGACTTGTTACTAATTTATGTGCAGCTTTTAAATTTCCTCTTTCTTTCCAACTTTTTGCAAGCATATATTCTTCTTCTGCATCAAGCATAGGAAACTTTTTGATTTGTGCTAAATAAATCGAAAGGCCACCAACTGAAGGAGAAGGAAGATTAGTTATTTTAGAATTTTTATTCATTTTTATATTATTTATAAACTAAATTTGGCTTTTCAAAGGCTTAATTTATTTAATAAATCCAATATTTTCTTAAAATCTTGCGGTAATTTGGACTCAAAGCTCATAAATTTTTTTGTCACAGGGTGAATAAAGCCCAAACTTTTTGCATGCAATGCCTGCCGATTTAGAATTTTTAACTTATTTTCAAAATCTTCATTAATCTTTTTAAACTTAAGATTTTTTTTACCATACTGCTGATCTCCAAGTAATGAGCATCCCTTATAGGCCATATGCACTCTTATTTGATGAGTCCGACCTGTTTCTAATTTACATTCAATAAAACTTATTTTTGGAATATCTTTTATCTCAAAAACTTTTACAGTTGTATAATTCGTTACAGCTTTTTTACCTGATATTTCTGTAACAGACATTAATTGACGATTCTTTCTGCTTCTACCAATTAGAGTTTCAATTCTTCCATGTAGAGGTCTTAAAATACCCCAGCTTAATGCCTGGTAAGTTCTTTTTATAGTATGATTGCTGAATTGTTTTCCTAAACTTGAATGAGCATTATTATTTTTTGCCACAACTAGCAATCCACTTGTTTCTTTATCAATTCTATGAACTATTCCAGGCCTGGTGTTTCCGTTAACATCTGATAATTTTTTTTTATATTTATAAATCAAAGCATTAACTAAAGTATTATTATGATTTCCAGCTCCGGGGTGAACAACCATTCCAGCGGGTTTATTTATGATTAAAATATCTTTATCTTCAAAAACGATATTTAATTTAATATTTGCTGGTAAAATTTTTATTTCAACATGAGGAATTAAACTTACCTCAATATTGTCATTTTCTTTTAATTTTTTTGATGGAGATTCAACAATAGAGTTGTTAATTTTTACTTGTTTCAGTTCTATAATTTTTTTTAAATTTGATCTTGATAAGCTAGGCAATAACTTTACGAGAATAATATCTAGACGATTACCAGCGTGTTGGTCTGTAATTAAGAATTTGGTTGAGTTATTAGACATTTAAATTTAGATTATCATTATATGCGTTCGTAGCTCAACTGGATAGAGCGCCTGACTTCGGATCAGGAGGTTGAGGGTTCAAATCCTTCCGGGCGCACCAAAATTTTACAATATCCAATCCTTAAATTTAGATCTATTTTCTAAAATATACTCAGGAAATTCCTGATCTAATGCAATTTTTTTATATTGGTATGGTCTTTCAAAAATATCAACACCTGAATCTACTCTTTTTGCAATATTTTCCAGGTTAGTTAAATTACTTTGATTAAACTCTTGATGAGCGAAAGATTTGATTTTTTTTTGAATTAATTCATTTTTTTTTAAAAAACTAAAATGCCAACCACCATTTAAGATGATCTGTGGCTCCTTATCTTTATAAAAATTCCAGAATTTTTTCTTTTTTGTTTTTATATTACGTAACCATTGTGGAGATTTGAGAAATTTTTTTTGACAAATTTTAGTTCCAGGCCAATTTTCTTCAGTTATATTTAAACGGTTAATTTTTGCTTGAAAATTTTTTTGTATAAAACAAGCATATTTATTTTTAATTTTGAATTCTGATATTTTCTTGGGGTCTGGAATTTCATCAATATCTGAAATCATTATTAAATCATTATCACCAAAATTTTTATATCCTCGTTCTAAAGAATCTCTTTGAAATTGATCTCTGGCATGAGCCGCGTGCCAGCCCTTTTTAGAAGATTCAACATCTTTTGGTAAATCTTCAATAATTAAATAATTAATTTTATCTTTAAATTTTAAAAATTTTTTTATGTCAAAATTTAACTTTTTTTTATTTCCAGCATGGTCCATTGTAGCCTCTGCTATTATGAATTGATCAACATATTCATTAAGAGTATTTAAACGAATATCTAAAACAAGATCGTCATCCAAATACATAAAGCAATCTATTAATTTCATTTTATCATTTACAAGTTAAAACTGTAAAACCAATTTTTTTATTTTTTAAATTACTAGATGAACAGTGTAATTGAGTTCTATCCCAAATTAAAACTTCACCAATTTTCCATTTATAAACCATATCAATTTCTAAACCTTTTAAATTCTTAATATTTTCATGCTTTAGATACTTTTTGTGTTTTTTTCTATCAAAATTTTTTCCACTAAAAATTTTTAAATGTTCAGACGATCTTTTATTGTAACCCTTGGCTTTTAGCTCCTTCGGATCAATTGAAAAAGTTGTTGAACATCCGTAAAATTTATTTTTAAAGACTATAGTTTCACCCTTTGAAGACAAGGGTAATAAAAATTGCTTAAAAATTATTTTTTTAAAATCAAAACCAGTATCTACATGTAGACCCACCGGCTTATAACTTTCTTGAAATAAACCAAAGCTGCTAAGACTATTTTTAGTTTTTGGATTGTCTAACTTAAAATTACCTAATTTTTTTTTTAATTTTTGTATAAAAATTTTCTGTAAATTTGGATAAAAACTTGCAATCCATTTTTTTTTTATAATTTTTTGTCTTTTATTATTTATTTCAATGGGCAAATTTTTGTATAAATTCTTAATTTTTTTAATTTGATTTTTTGTTAAAAAATTTTTTATTATTATTGCACGACTCTCATTTTCTTTTATTTTTTTTATTTTTTGATGCATGTTTATTCACCAATATTGATTAAAGTACCTTTTTTTTTTGCTCCATAGTATGAAACGTAAAAAACTACAACTCCTAAAACAAAATAACTAATTGATATCAGTATACTTTTAATAATTTGAGCTACATTGACAGTTTGATTTATTAATATGTTTCTCATTTCTTCGAATATATGAACCAAAGGTAAAGCCTTAGCAACTATTTGTAGAAGATTGGGAAGTATTTCAATTGGATAATAAATACATCCAAGAGGGGCTAAAAAAAACAAACTTGCCCAAGCAATATTTTCAAATGATGGACCAAACCTCAATAAACCTGCTGTAACAAGTAAGCCTAAAGTTATGCCAAATATATAAAGCGCAATAAGTAGAAAGATTAAAGGGATTCCTAGCTTAAAAATGGATACACCAAACAAAGGAATAGCAACTAAAACTGCAGGCACTAAGCCAATCAATGTTCTAAAAATTGCCGTCATAGTTAAAGCTGCGATAATTTCACTAATTTTAATTGGTGCGATGAATAAATTTGTAAAATTTCTACTCCATATTTCTTCAAGAAACATCATATTGTAACTAATGCTCGATCGAAACAAAAAATCATAAAGAATTGCTGCTGTTAGAATAACACCTACTGTATTGTTGTAATATGAAGAATTTACAGTAAAAAATTCAGAAATAAATCCCCACAAAAAAACTTGTACAGATGGCCAATATATTAAATCTAAAATTCTTGGAAACGAATTTCTAATTAAATATATGTGTCTAAGACTTAAACCATAAATTTTATGCCATCTCATTTTTGCTCCTTGCTATTTTTAAAAAAGTATCCTCAAGGTTGTTTCTACCATGTTTGTTAACTAGTTCCTTGCAAGTACCACGATCAACTATCTGACCTTCCTTCATCATAATGACAGTGTCACAAAGTCTTTCGACTTCTTTCATGTTATGAGATGCTAATAAAATAGTTATTTTGTTTTTAGATTTATACGTTTCTATATATTCTCTGACAAAGTCTCCAATATCTGGATCTAGACTTGCAGTAGGTTCGTCAAGAAATAAAATATCTGGTTTATTTATCAATGATTTAGCTAAAGAAACTCTATTTTTTTGGCCAGAAGAAAGTTCACCTGTGTTTTTATTTAAAAAATTATTTAAATTTAAATCTTGTGAAATTTCATTAATTCTATTTTTTACGTTTTTAACACCGTATAGCCTGCCATACACTTCTAAATTTTGTTTGACCGTTAATTTTTTTGGTAATTCAATGTAGGGAGATGCAAAATTCATTTTACTTAAAAGATCGTTATGATTGGCACTATCAACATTTTGATTATCAATTAATACTTTACCGCTAGTAGGAGTAATTAAACCAAGCATCATCCCAATAGAAGTTGTTTTTCCACAACCATTAGGGCCCAACAAACCTAATGTTTTATTTTTTTCTAGAGTAAAATTAATATTATCTACCGCTAGGTAATTATTAAATTTTTTTGTTAAATTCTGAACTTTAATATCCATAATTTATTGTGCGGCTCTCCTCAGTCTATCATTAATAGCTAGACCGATACCAATTTGTGGAATTGAGGATACGTAAATCATTTTATAATTTCTACTTTTAATTATTCTTAATGTCTTATATAATTTTTTAGCTGCTTCGTTTAAATCAGACTTGCTACTTAAGTTAAAAATATTTTTCCCTTTTTTATATTTTTTTCCAAAAACAATAAAGGCCTCATTATTTTTTGCTTTTTTCTGATTAAGTTTCATTGGGATACCAGGTGAATAATGTCTTTTGAGCATGCCTGGAGCTTTAATAATTTTTGAATTGTGACTAATAAAAGTTTTTTTATTTAATACTTTAGAAATGTTAGCAGGACTTATTAATCCAGGTCTTAATATTTTTGGTTTAGAAGTTAAGTCGAGAACGGTAGACTCAAGACCAATTTTACATAGCCCACCATTTAAAATAATCTTTACAGAACTATGAAATTCTTGCGCAACATCTTCAGCTGATACAGGGCTAATGTGAGACGATTTATTAGCACTAGGAATAGCTAAGGGAAAATTTAAAGATTTTAATATTTTTCTTAATGTTTTGTTTTTTGGAAATCTTATTGCAACGGTGTTTAATTTTGCAGTTGTTATATTAGATAATAATGAATTTTTCTTTTTTTTTAAAACAAAAGTAATTGGTCCTGGAGAAAATCTTTTATACAGTTTAAAGAAGTCATTATTTAGTTCTGCATCTTTTTTTAATTGTTCAAGACTGTGGTAGTGAACAATGAGTGGATTTTTAAATGGTCTTTTTTTTAAAAGATAGATTTTTTTAACAGCCTTAGAAGAATAGGCATTACCTGCTAAACCATAGACTGTTTCAGTAGGAACACCTACGAGTTGCTTTTTTTTGAGATTGTTGACAGCTTTAGACAAGTTTTTGTTGTTAACTTTAAATATATTTGAATAGATATTTTTCATAATGTAATTATTATACTTTTAATGAGTGAAGAAAATATTCTAGAGAATACTAAAAGTAAATCGATAAAAGAGATTAAAGAAGAAATTAATCAAATTCTTGAAAAATTAGAAAACCAAGAGACTAATTTATCCGAATCCACTAACGATTATGCTCGTCTTATCTCTCTAAACAAACGCGTAGATCTAATTTTCAAAAAAAAAAATAAAGAAATCTCTATTATAGGAAAAAAAATTAAAAAAGATTTGTAATTTATGATTAGATATTTCTTAAATAGCAATGCCAAAAAAACAGATATTTTTTTAAAACAATATTTAAATCGACAAAGTAACACTGGTTTAATGGCACCAATGAAATATGGCTCTTTATCAGAAGGAAAAAAGATAAGATCATCTATAATTATTGGAACCGGAAGAATTTTTAACATTAAATCTAGTAAACTTTTAAATATCTGTGCTGCTGTAGAGTGTATTCATTCCTATTCTTTAATTCATGATGATTTACCCTGTATGGACAATGACAAAATGAGAAGAGGAAAGTTAGCAGCTCATATGAAATTTGGTGAGTCTACTGCTATTCTAGCTGGCAACTCATTGTTAACTTTAGCTTTTGAAATGATTGTAGATAAAAATTACAAACTTGAAAAAAAAAGCAAAATAGATCTTATTAAAGCTTTAGCGCTTTGTTCGGGGCATACCGGGATTGCCGGTGGACAATACTTAGACCTAAACTTTGAAAAGAAAAAAAAAAAGTTTTCAGATATCCTTGACATGCAAAGAAAAAAAACAGGAAAATTATTTAATTTTTGTTGTTTTGCTGCTGGCGTTGTTGCAAAAAAAAATATTAAAGAACTCAAATCTTTAAGTAAACTAGGTGAAGACATAGGTTTATTATTTCAATTAGCCGATGATGTAATCGATTTTAAAGGATCTAAAAAACTAGCAGGTAAATCAACTAAAAAAGATCAAAAGAAAGGCAAATCAACCATAATAAGTTTGATTGGTTATGAAAAAGCTAATTCTTTTGCACTTCAGCTAAAAAAAAATATATTGAGTAAACTAAAAAAACATGGAAAAAAAGCAAACAATTTAATTAATACGGTAGAATTTATTTTAGAGAGAAATTTTTAATGAGCACATTATTAGATCAAATCAATTATCCAGCAGACTTAAGAAAATTAAAAAAAAATCAATTAAAACAAGCTTCTGATGAGCTTAGAGAAGAGTTGGTGAATGTAGTCTCCGAGACTGGAGGTCATCTAGGTGCTGGTCTTGGTGTGGTTGAACTTACTGTCGCCATTCATTATGTTTTTAATACTCCGAAAGATAAATTGGTGTGGGATGTAGGTCACCAGTGTTACCCGCATAAACTTATTACTGGTAGAAAAAATTCAATACGAACTTTAAGAAAAGGGGGAGGTTTGTCTGGTTTTACCAAAAGAGCAGAAAGTGAGTACGATCCTTTTGGAGCCGCACATAGTTCAACTTCGATTTCCTCAACCTTAGGTATGGCCGTTGCAAATAAATTGTCAAATAATAATAATAATGTAGTAGCGGTTATTGGTGATGGAGCCATGAGTGCAGGTATGGCCTATGAAGCTATGAATAATGCTGGGGCACTTAGATCTAAACTTATTGTTATTTTAAACGATAATGAAATGTCTATTGCAAAACCAGTTGGAGCTATGAGCAAATACCTTGCAAAACTACTTTCTGGAAAAATGTACTTTAGCTTTAGAGAAACAGTTAAAATGATTATTTCCTCTTTCTCAAAGAGGTTTGCTGAAAAAACAGCTAAAGCCGAAGATTTAATAAAAGGTTTGGTTAGTGGCGGTACATTATTTAGTGAACTTGGTTTTTATTATATCGGACCTATAGATGGGCACGATATTAATAGCTTAGTTCAAATATTAGAAAATGTGAAAAATTCAAAACATGAGGGGCCTGTTTTAATTCATGCCATTACTCAAAAAGGAAAAGGCTATAAACCTGCTGAAGAATCAGGAGATAAATATCATGGTGTTTCTAAATTCAATGTAACAACTGGCGAACAAGTTAAAGCAAAATCGAACACACCTTCATATACAAAAATATTTGCCGAAACACTAGTTAAGCATGCAGAACAAGATACTAAAATTATAGGGATCACCGGAGCAATGCCCGGAGGAACAGGTATGGATATTTTTGAAAAAAATTTTCCTGACAGAATGTTTGATGTTGGGATAGCAGAACAGCATGCTGTGACTTTTGCTGCAGGACTTGCCACAGAAGGCTATAAACCTTTTGCAGCTATTTATTCTACATTTCTACAAAGAGCCTATGATCAAGTGGTTCACGATGTTGCTATTCAATCTTTGCCTGTTCGATTTGCCATAGATAGAGCTGGATTAGTAGGAGCTGATGGAGCTACACACGCAGGTTCTTTCGATGTTACTTACCTATCAACACTTCCTAATTTTGTAGTTATGGCAGCAAGTGATGAAGCTGAGTTAGTTAAAATGGTTAATACTGCAGTTAAAATTAACGATAGACCTTGCGCGTTTAGATACCCGAGAGGTAATGGTATGGGTATCGAACTACCTAATATAAGTGAAACGCTTGAAATTGGTAAAGGAAGAATAGTTAGACAAGGTAAACAAGCTGCAATTTTGTGTCTTGGTGCAAGGTTAGAGGAATGTAAAAGAGCTGCAGAAATTTTATCTTCAAAAGGAATAGAACTAACAATAGTTGATGCAAGATTTGCGAAGCCACTAGATGAAAAATTAGTTATGGAAATTGCCACATCTCACGAAGCAGTTATTACTATTGAAGAAGGATCGATAGGAGGATTTGGATCCCATGTTGCTCAGTTGCTTTCTGACAGGGGAGTTTTTGACAAAGGTTTAAAATTTAGGTCTATGATTTTACCTGATTTATTTCTTGATCAAGATACACCTGATGTAATGTATAAGAAAGCTGGCCTGGACTGTAATTCTATAGTTGAAAAGATAGAAAATGTTTTAAAATCTAATATAGTTTTAGCAAAGAATAGAAATAAAATTTCTACTTAACCGCACTGAGCCCGGTTCATCAAATAGTGATCTAATAAGACACAAGCAAGCATTGCTTCACCAATCGGAACAGCTCTTATACCTACACATGGGTCGTGTCTTCCTTTCACAGAGATATTAGAATTCTTACCTTTTTTATCAATTGTTTCTCTGCTTGTTAATATTGAAGATGTAGGTTTAACGGAAAATGAAGCAACGATATCTTGACCAGATGAAATACCACCAAGAATTCCCCCTGCATTATTAGATTTAAATTTTAATTTTCCAGATTTCATTCTCATTTCATCAGAATTTTCTTCACCACTTAAATACGCTGAACCCATACCTGAACCAATGTTTACACCTTTAACAGCATTGATACTCATTAGAGCTGCAGCAATATCTGTATCTAATTTTGAATAAACAGGAGCACCTAATCCCACAGGTATACCTGAAGCTCTTAACTCAATAATAGCACCACATGAAGATCCAGCTTTCCTAACTGATAACAAATATTGTTCCCAAAGTTTAATTGATTTTTTATCAGGACAGAAAAAAGGATTTTTTCTAATTTCTGAATCTTTCCAATTATTCATATCACATGACATTAATCCAAGTTGTGTCACAGCACCAATAACATTAAATTTTGTACCAATAAGTTTATTTAAAACTATCTTAGCAACTGCACCTGCTGCCACACGACAAGCTGTCTCTCTAGCGGATTGTCTGCCACCACCTCTATAATCTCTAATGCCGTATTTTTTAAAATAAGTAAAATCCGCATGTCCTGGTCTAAATTTATTTTTAATAGATTCGTAATCTCTAGACCGCGTATCTTTGTTGTGAATAATAATAGAAATAGGAGTACCTGTTGTTTTACCCTCAAAAACGCCAGATAAAACAACTACTTTATCCTCTTCTTTTCTTTGCGATGTGAATTTAGACTGACCAGGTTTTCGTCTATCCATGTCTTTTTGAATCTCATTTTCAGATATTGGGATATTAGGAGGACAACCATCAATGACGCAGCCAATAGCTGGTCCATGAGACTCTCCCCATGTTGTGAATCTAAATATTTTACCAAAAGTATTAAAAGACATAGTTAATTAATATATAAGTTATTTTACATAATATATGAATCAAAAAAATAACAAAAATTCGCTTGGTCTAGATCTCTGCTTCGAAGAGCACGATAATCCAATAGATTTATTCAAAAACTGGTTTAAGAAAGCAGAAGAGACAGAAATTAATGATCCTAATGCTGTTGCTCTTGGTACGGCAGACCAAAGAAAACAACCAAGCGTAAGAATGGTACTCCTGAAAGGGTTAAGTGATAAGGGATTTGTCTTTTATACAAATTTTAATAGCAAAAAAGGCAGTGATCTTAAAATCAACCAGCAAGCATCCATGTGTTTTCACTGGAAAAGCTTGAGAAGACAAGTTCGTGTTATAGGTAAAGTAGAACAAGTTACTGAAAAAGAAGCTAATGATTATTTTAATTCAAGACCTTACAAAAATAGAATAGGTGCCTGGGCGTCCTTTCAATCTGAAAAACTAGAAAGTAGGGATGTTTTTTTAGGCAAAATTAAAGAATTTGAAAAAAAATATCCTGAGCAAAATAAAGTTCCTCGGCCACTACATTGGTCTGGTTGGAGAGTCTTACCACAAGAAGTAGAATTTTGGTTAGACGGTGAAGGAAGAATTCACGAAAGATTAAATTATATTAATAATAGCGGTAAGTGGAAAAAAGAAATTCTCTATCCTTAGAACGAACGATTTAAACTAAAACCAGTTAAGTTTTGTAATATTTTTTTTTCACTACAGTCTTCAAAAATTCCTAGCGCATCATGAGAAACATTAACAAAATACTCAGCTCTTTGCAGACTATCTTCTACAGCTTTATATTTTTTTATTAACTCAAGTGTTTTACTAAAATCTTCTTTAGTTCTTTCAAGTTTTTTGAAAGTGTTAATTAAAAAATTTCTTTCTTTACCATCCGCTCTTTGAAAAATAATAATTAATGGTAGCGTTATTTTTCCTTCATAAAAGTCTTTACCAATTTTTTTTCCAAAAATAATTTCTTTTGAATAATAATCTAATGCGTCATCAGCTATTTGAAAAGCAAGACCAATATTTTTTCCATAAGATTCTAGTGCACTTTTTTCTTTGTCATTGCTACCCGCAAGACAAGCACCTGTCTTGGTCGCCGCTGAAAATAAAGCTGCTGTTTTTAAATTAATGATATCAATATATGTTTCCTCAAGTAAATCAGCTTCACCTTTGTGTTCTAGTTGTTTTACTTCACCTTGTGCAATCTTGGAAGAAGTTGAAGATAATAGTTTTAAAATTTCAAGATCACCATCATCAACCATAATTTCAAAACATCTACTCAAAAGGTAATCACCAACTAGAATGGAAGATTGATTTCCCCATAAAGCATTAGAGGTTTTTATCCCTCTACGAAGATCGCTCTCATCTATTACATCGTCGTGAAGTAAAGTGGCACTATGAATCAACTCAACACATGCTGATAAATTAACATCACGTGTTCCTTTTTGATCATATCCAGCTAGTTTTGCCGAACCTAAAGTCAAAAGTGCTCTTAATCTTTTTCCTCCTGACTTAAGGTGATAATCGCTCATCTTCTTAATTAAGCTTACTTTACTATCGAGTTTTATTTCTATTAGTTTTTCAACCTCAATAAGCCTGTTATTAACAAGGTTTTTTAAGTCTAGGTAAGCTGAGTTAGCAAATTTTTTTAGTGGTATGACTGATCCCATAATTTTTAGTATTTATATTCTAATTTTTAAATAAAATATTTTAATTTTGAACTTTGATGACGCACCTATATTCAACCGGCAGTAGAACAATAAATATTTAAAAATTTATTTATGGTACTGATATAAGATAAATACTGTTAATCATTAAAATTATGTTCCATTTTTTCAAAAAAAAAACCATTATTCCTCACGTTAGATTAACAGGTGTTATTGGTAACGCAGGTAGATTTAGTAAAGGAATGGATCTTGCGGGCCAACAAGATATTCTTAAAAAAGCTTTTTCAATTAAAAAAATTAAGTATGTTGCTATTTCAATTAATTCACCAGGTGGATCGCCAGTTCAATCACATTTAATTTATAGTTACATAAGGCAACTTGCCGATAAGAAAAAAATTAAAGTTTTAATATTTGCAGAAGATGTTGCTGCTTCAGGTGGATACTTAATTTCATGTGCAGGAGATGAAATTTTTGCTAACTCAAGTTCAATCATAGGATCAATTGGAGTTATTTCTGCTTCATTTGGTTTTAAAGAATTAATTAAAAAAATGGGTATCGACAGAAGAATTTACACTGCGGGTAAAAATAAAAGTACACTTGATCCGTTTGTAGATGAAAAAGAAGAAGATATTAAAAGACTTAAAGATATTCAGTTAGAACTTCATGCAGACTTTATAAAAGTTGTTGAGACAAGTAGAGGAAAAAAATTAAAAGATCCTGAAAAAAATAATATTTTTACAGGAGAATTTTGGACAGGTGCATCTGCCCTTAAGCTTGGTTTAATAGATGGTATTGGTAACGCTGATCAAATTTTAAAAAAAAAATTTGGTGAAGAAGTTATTATAAAAAAATTTGAAAAACAAAAAGGTTGGTTAAGTCGAAAACTTTCAGCTTCTATTGAAGGCCAATTAAGCAATACACTTAATTCAATAGAAGAAAAATCAGCTTGGCAAAAATTTGGTTTGTAAATGCCAAAAAAAATAACTAACAAAAATAAAATTTTATCTTTTCAAGACATAATTATGAATCTTCAAAAATTTTGGGGAAAATATGGTTGTGCAATTTTACAGCCTTATGACATTGAAGTCGGGGCTGGAACCTTTCACCCTGCAACAACACTGAGGTCCCTGGGACCAAAACCCTGGAAAGCAGCCTATGTTCAGCCATCAAGAAGACCAACGGATGGTAGATATGGTAAAAATCCAAATAGGTTACAACATTATTATCAATTTCAAGTAATTATAAAACCATCTCCAAAAGACATTAAACAAATTTATCTTAAAAGCTTAGCGTCTATTGGAATTGACACAAAAAAACACGATATAAGATTTGTAGAAGATGATTGGGAAAGTCCAACACTTGGTGCGGCTGGTTTAGGTTGGGAAGTGTGGTGTGACGGTATGGAAGTTACTCAATTCACCTACTTTCAGCAAATGACAGGAATCGAATGTAAGCCAGTACCGGTAGAATTAACTTATGGTTTAGAAAGACTTTGTATGTTTGTACAAGGTAAAAAAAATGTTTACGATTTAAACTGGAATAATGAAGGTGTTAAATACAAAGAAGTTTTTTTTCAGGCAGAGAAAGAGTTTTCAGCTTATAATTTTGAATACGCTAATACAGAAATATTATTAAAGAGTTTTGAATTTGCAGAGTCAGAGTGTAAAGCTTTACTTGAAAAAAAATTAGCTTTACCAGCTTACGATCAATGTTTGAAAGCAAGTCATATCTTTAATTTATTAGACGCTAGGGGAGTTATTGGGGTTGCTGAGAGAACAGGGTATATCAACAGAATAAGAGAATTAGCAAAAGGTTCTGGTGCAGCATGGCTAAGCACCCAAGTTTAACATGGCTGAATTTTTATTAGAACTTTATAGTGAAGAAATTCCGCATGGCCTACAAATTAGCGCAAGAGAAGAGATAAAAAAAAATTTATTAAAATCATTAGAAGAAGAAAAGATCAAGTATAAATCTGCAGAAGTTTATTCCACACCTACACGTTTAACACTTTTAATACATGATCTACCGAGTGAAATTAAAATAGAAGCGAAGGAAATAAAGGGACCAAAAATTGGAGTACCTGAAAATATTATTGAGGGTTTTATGAGATCTCATCAGATTTTAAAAAAAGATATTTTTGAAAAAAAAGATGAGAAAGGAAATTTTTATTGTTTTAAAAAACCATCAAAGAATATTCTCATAGATGATATCTTAATTAAATTAATTCCTAAAATAATAGAATCTATTAATTGGAAAAAATCAATGCGTTGGTCAGATCATGATTTAATGTGGGGAAGACCGCTCAGATCTATTTTAGCTATTTTTAATAAAAAACATCTAAAGTTTGACTACCATCATTTAACTAGTACTGATGAAATAATTATTGTAGATAATTTTATTGACAAAACTAAGAAGGTAAAAAACTTTAAAGAATATGAGTATCTGTTAAAGGAAAATAAAATTTTTTTAAAACAAGAAGATAGAAAAAAAAATATTATAAAAAAATTTCAGTCTATTTGTAAGAATAAAAATTATCTTGAAAATTTTAACGAAAAGTTAATGGAAGAAGTTGTTAACATCACTGAAAACCCAAGTGTTATTTTGGCTGATTTTGACAAAGAGTACTTAAGTATTCCTCAAGAAATTATTATTTCTACACTACAAAGGCACCAAAGATATTTTCCACTATTTGATTCAAAAAATAGGCTAACAAATAATTTTTTAATTGTAGCAAATAAACCTGATACTCAAAATATTATCAGAGAGGGAAACAAAAGAGTAGTTTTAGCGAGACTTTCTGACGCAAAATTTTTTTGGGATAAAGACAAAGCTAAAAATTTAATTAAACAAATTAGTAAATTAAAAGAGATAATTTTTTTTGAAAAAATTGGAACTATTTACGATAAAACACAACGTCTTAGAAAATTAGCTGCTATCATTTCTGATCAACTACATATTAATAAAGAAAAAACTGAAATCGCAGCTTCTATCTCTAAATCAGATCTAAAATCAAATTTAGTTAGCGAATACCCGGAACTCCAAGGCGTAATGGGAAAATATTTTGCTCTTGCTCAAGGATTTGAGGAGGATGTAGCTAATGCAGTTAGTGAACATTATCTCCCAACCGGATTATCATCACCAGTTCCAAAGAAATCTTTAAGTTATGCAATTTCTATTATTGATAAGTTAGACAGCTTAGTTGGTTTCTTTTTAATTAACGAAAAACCTACAAGCTCTAAAGATCCATTTGCATTAAGAAGAGCAGCAATTGGTTTGCTTAGAATAGTTATAGAAAATAATTTAGAACTTAAACTTAAAGACTTAATCTCTTATGCTGTGCGATTGTATATGGACCAGGGAGTTAAGATCGAAAATAATCAAGTTGAAAAAGAAATATTAGATTTTTTTAAAGAGCGAATAAGAAATATTTTAAAAGAAAAAAAAATTAAACCTGATATCGTAGAGGCTGCAATCAGTTCACATATTGGTGATAACTATTTAGTTCTTTATAAAAAAAGTATTGTGATGAATAAAAACTTTAATAAAGACATAGGTAAAGATGCAATTTATTCTTTTAAAAGAGCATCAAGCATTCTTGATCACGAAAGTAAAAAATTAACCAAAGAATTGACTGGAAAACCAGATGCAGTTTTATTTAGAAAAGATGAAGAAAAATTTCTATTTGAAAAACTTAATGAAATTAGAAAATTATTCACCGTAAAAGAAGACAGAAAAGACTACGAGGAATTACTCGCAAAATTAGCTGCAATAAAAGAATCTACTGATAATTTTTTTAATAATGTTGTGGTAAATGATGATAATCAAGATATCAAAAATAATCGTTTAGAATTAATGTCTATGTTTTGCAAAACGTTTAACGCTTATATCGATTTTTCTAAACTAGATGGAGTTTAATATTTACTTAAGATAATATTTAATAAACGTGCAACTAATTATGAAAAAAAATATTATTTACCTCAATAAAAAAGATAAAAAAAAAAAAATTATTATTATTAATTCCAAGAGCTTTAATAGTAATGAAATTGGTCAAGTTTTATTAAGCAATCCATATCTTTTAATGAAATACTGGATAAATTTTCAACAAGAATGGGTTAACAATATTTACGCTCAATTTAAAGATCACGATAAACATATTGTTTTGATGTATTTAATATCTAAGACTTGGCAGAATAGCTCAGACTTATTTAAGTTCTACTCAATAGATGATTATTATTCTCAAGAAGAGATTAGCCTACCAGATATTAGCTTGTCAGAGATGTCGATAAATTTAAACATACCAAAAGAAACCCTTAGACGAAAACTTGTTGAGCTAGAGAAACAAAATATTATCAAAAGAAAAGGGCAGAAAATTATTCTAGCTCAGTTAGCATTGAGCTTACAAAAACCCGAAACTTCAATTAAAAAAATGTCAATTTTTTTCGAAAAACTATCTATTTTGTTGTCTGCTCAAGATTGGTTTGGTCCAGCTATCAACAGAGATGACATGGAACTATACTTTAAAAAATATTACACAGTATTTTGGAATCATTTCTTCAAACTGCAAATTCCTTTTTTAATCAGATGGAAAAAAGTTTTTGGTGATTTAGAGACCTGGGTAATATGGGCAAATATGGGCATACATCAAAGTGTAAATTTAGAAAAAATATCTAAAGACTTAAACAAAGAAATTAATTTATTTGGAAAAGAAGGGGAAAATCTTTATTTCGATAACATTCAAAGAAATGAACCAAAGCAAGGTGTAAATGCCTCATCAATTGCTCAGATTTCAGGCATACCAAGAGCCACAGTAATAAGAAAATTAAAAAAACTTTCAAGCAAAAAAATTATTAAAAGAAACAAAAAATTAGAATATGTTTTAAACAACGAAGGAGTATTAAATGAAAAAATTCAAGCTAATTTTTTAAAAAATCAAAAATGTATAACTTTATTTGTAACTGATATTTTTAACTTAATTAAAAAGTCACCTCTCAAAATATGAATATAGTTTTGCAATACTCACCAGTGGCAATTTTTTTAATTATGTTAGGTGTGGGCATGAATGTTAGCATCAAAAATTTTACTGAAGTTTTTAGAAATGTAAAAGTTTTATTGGCGGGCTTGTTATTGCAAATGGTAATGTTACCAATCATAGGATTTTTGTTTGCAATTTTTTCACCAATTGACCTTGTTTTAAAATTAGGCATTATTTTAATTACTTGTGTACCCAGCTCTGTAACTTCTAACTATATAACTAAATTAATAAATGGAAATGTAGCTTTGTCAGTTTCTTTAACTTCAATCACCGCTTGTTTTTCTTTTATAACTATACCCTTTATATTATTAATTGTCGCACCAGTTGCAATAGATGGAGGTAGTATTTTTCAAGAATTGAATTTCATAAAAATGTCTCTAGGTCTATTAATGATAACTACTGTGCCTGTACTTGCAGGCATGATTGTTAACATAAGATTTTCTGCATTTGTAGAAAAAATAAATAATTTTTATTCATTCTTTTCTTTATTTTTATTTGCATTGATAATAATTGCAGCGTGGTTTTCAGAATGGGATGTTATAATTGGTTTATATAAGTCGATAGGCCTTTTAGTAACAACACTTGCTTTGGCAGTTTTAATTATCTCGTATATTTTTGTAAATTTATTTAATCTAAATGTGGCTAATAAAAAAGCAATTATTGTAGAGTCCTTTATCCAAAATGCTGCAATGGCAATTATAGTCGGAGGAGTAGTTTTTGGAGCTGAAAGTGGTTACCTAGCAGTAGCTGCGCTTTATGCTTTATTACAGTATAAGATACTTTTATTTTTGTGGGCTACAAATCAATTTTTTAAAAAACTTAACAAGTCGTTAACTTAACTCTAAATAGACATCGTATACTTCGTTACTACAAATTTTATTAAATTAAAAAAACATAAAATATTAAAATTATTAATAAAGAAACTCCAAAAGTTATAATTTTTTTTCTTTCTCGCTTTCTCTCAATAAGTATTCTTTTTATTAAGTGATCAATATTAGGCTTCATTGTTGTACTAATTTTATCTTGATCTGCAATAAGTGAAACTGAAAGGTTTTCTGCAGAAAAATTGTTTTCTTTATATTGTGAGGTCATACTAAGAATCTAGAGTCTAAGCATGAGTTTTAAAACAGTCTATTAGACCATTGTGGGTCAGGAAAACGCTAGTTTAATATGAGCGTAAAATCGAAAGTTTTTGCGCTATGTGTAAGTGAACCGATAGATATCCTGTTTATTTTAGTATTAGAAATTTTTTTAACATTTTTAAGACTTACGTTGCCTGAATATTCTGTTTCGTATTTATTTGAGCATAGTTTAAGGCATTTTTTCAAAGTAGAAAGGCTCATATTATCAAAGAGAATTCTCTTAAATTTTAATCCTAAGACTTTTTTTAATTGATTAACATTTTCTATTTCTACAGTGATAGTTTTTTTTGTTTTTATAGCTTTTTTAACCAGAGCTCTAAAATTAATTTCAACACTAATATGATTATCTTTAATCATAATTTCATCACTTAAATTATACCTGTGATTAAAACCGCCACCTTTTTGAACGGCATATTTTTCTAGCAATCTTAAATTGGGGGTTGTTTTTCTTGTACAACAAATTTTAGATTTTTTATTTACTTTTTTTACAAATTCACTAGTTAAGGTCGCAATTCCTGATGTATGACTTAGAAAATTAAGTGCTGTTCGTTCTGAAGTTAAAATAGTTTTTGTTTTTGCAACTATCGTTGCTATTACTTTACCTTTCTTGACTCTCGAACCATCATTAACTTTTTTTAAAAATACAGTCTCTTTACCTGTGTTTTTAAAAGCAGCCTTACAAAAATCTAATCCAGCTATCACTCCACTTTGCTTGGCAATAATTTTTGCTTTAGCTTCTTTATCTTTAAAACTTATAAGTTTAGTTGTGATATCACCATTTGGTCTGAGGTCTTCCCTAAGAGCTTGTTTAACAATTGAGTTGATGTAGTTTTGATTTACTTCTAACACTGCAGTCTAACGACCGATTTCAGTCATTCTTAGCACTGATTTTCTTGCTGCATCTGAAATTTTTTTATCAATATATATTTCATTAGTCTCATTTTTTAGGCAATCTAAAATTTTCTCTAAATTAATTTTTTTCATATAAGGACAAAGATTACACGGTTTAACAAATTCTACTCCAGGATTGTCAGCTTCAACGTTATCACTCATAGAACATTCCGTAACTAACATA
>Ga0307986_10000463_pt1 | contig 30341 bp, 26 predicted proteins | sample EllFjometageno82_FD_203170 | JGI IMG/M metagenome (GOLD analysis project Ga0307986, IMG submission 203170) | Marine microbial communities from Ellis Fjord, Antarctic Ocean - #82 | ecosystem: Environmental > Aquatic > Marine > Unclassified | place: Southern Ocean | collected 2014-10-09 | reverse complement strand
CAAAAAAGTTATTAGCTAGTTTTATTTTTTGAAACTCATCATCTACGTTTTTTAATTCCTTTAATACTTCATTGTTAGAAACCATACAAAAAGAAGTGAGGTTTTCGCTTGTATATTCAATACCTTGGTATGCTTGGTTATATATATTTGTAAGTATTTCTATCAAAGCTTCTTTAGGGTCTGCATTCTCGGCATCAATCTTAATAAAGCTAACATCTTTTGCCGCAGAAGGTTGCGGCGTACCGTCGCCCTTGATAATAAAAACATCCCCTTCAACATCAACTTTTTTTGAACATGATGAGGCAATGAAAAGTATAGAAAGAAAACTGACGAGCATAATAAATTTAGTATTTTTCATATAAATTGAATTTGATAATAGACAAATAAATATATAACTAATATTTATTATTAACAAGCTTCTAACTAAAGTGCTTAACAGAGTTTCTCAGCTTGTTCTTTAAGTAAGGCCTTGCCAGTCTATAGAAAAAGTATTTACTTTCTCATCCACAAGAGTTCTTTCTTTTCTGATTTTGCTTTTATTTGTTTTATAGGAAAGTGTAGTCATGTCGATTTCTCCTGTTCTTGTGCCACATAATTGTGTCAAAAGTAGCTGTCGTGTCATGAAATATGACACAAAAGCATAAGGAAATTACCCCGTGGTTTGCCCGCAAAGGCTATCAATGACTGTGTTTGTTATTTTTTATGAAGTTCTGGAAAATGTCTAAATTTATTTTTCCAAGGATGCACGATAGACCACTCTCCCAACCTTCCAACGGAAACAATTATACAAAACAAATATACAAAAGAGTGCATTTGACACAACTTATGACACGACTTGTAAAATTTGATACTCTTAAGGCAAGGAATTATCTCGGATGATGATTGGAATGCTACTTTAGACGATGTTAAAAGGTAGCTGAATTATTGATTGTCTAACTTGGAAAGATGAATTTACACTTTCTCCAAAACTTCAGCAGACTATAGTGAAATATGAAACAAAATATCTTAATTACCTTCTTTATTTTTCAGCTATGTTCTTGCGCAATACCTAGCTATAAATATAAACCAATAGTTGATACTTCCTCTGTGTCTGACATGAGGGAATATGAAAAGGAATATCGTGAATGTGAAACCATCACTAATACTGTAGATTACTCAGATCCAAAAATTATTGCAGCATTAAAAGAAGTAGCCTTAGGAACAAGGGTTGTCGGTTTAGGAATGGCAGTTTCATTAGCAGCAGGATCGATAATGCTGGCACCTGTTATTGTTCCAATTTATGGCATAGTTGAATTAGTGGGTGCTAGAAAAGATAAAGCCAAAACTAATTCTGAGGAACGAAAAATGAGAGCTATAGTTTGGAATTCATGCCTTAAGGATAGAGGGTATAAAGTTTTTAGCGACTCACATAACTAACTCCACTCATTTTTATTCTCCAAATTTAATTAAACTTTAATATACATTATTAGCTATCCTAAAACATTTGCCTTAAATTCTAGAGAAATGGCGGAAGGTATGAGATTCGAACTCATGGTGCCATTACTGACACACCAACTTTCCAAGCTGGCGGATTAAACCACTCTCCCAACCTTCCAACGGAAACAATTATACAAAACAAATATACAAAAGAGTGCATTTGACACAACTTATGACACGACTTGTAAAATTTGATACTCTTAAGACAAGGAATTATCCCGGATGATGATTGGAATGCTACTTTAGACGATGTTAAAAGGTAGCTGAATTATTGATTGTCTAACTTGGAAAGTAAGTGTGGGGTAACCCACCGTAGGTTCGAATCCTATCTCTTCCGCCATCTACCTAGATTCTAAGGTAAATAGTCACAATTCAATTATATGAGCATGTTTGAGGACTCGAGTGGTTTATTTTTTACTAATAAATGATTGCGTGGACACCACAGAAGAATCATTGCCAAAATTTCCATAAATATGGCTAACAAAATCTAACCAACCGTTACCATCTAAATCAACAACACCAGAGCGTTGCATCACAGGAGTTCCGTATGTGCCCATGGCTGAATATCCATCAAAATATGAAAAGTCCATTCTTGTTGGAAAAAAATCTTCTGGTACTTCTATAAAAATACCTGTGCCATCATTTAATGCCAAGGTTACTCTCGGGTAAATTTCAAATCCTGACCCACCAAAAATAGCAGTTGTGTCAACTAAGTCTAAGTCACCATCTAAATCAATGTCACGCAAGATAATGACGCCCTCGCCTATTCCCGTAATACCTACGCCCAAGGTAGGGTCTAATTGAGCTCTAGGCTGAACTTCAAATCTTGTGATCGTCTCATCTGTAAATGTTCCATCCCCTGCACTCATTAAAATTTGCACATGACGACCTGCATAGTATGAAGTTTTTCTAGTTGAAGCCACTACCAAGTCATCAAAACCATCGCCATCTAAATCGCCGCTGGCTGCATCATTGTAATTAACATTCAGCGGGCCATAGAATGGTGCTGGTAGGGTCTTCCATTTTGGTGAATCTAAATAAACAGGCTCTGAAAGATTGACAGGACCCAAGAGAACATTGCTCCAATCTGGAGCTCCATAATAACCCTGATCAGCCGGATTTTCAGATGTCCTGATGTCGCTCCAAAAAATAGACAAATCATCTATGCCATCATTATTGAAGTCTCCAATAGCAGATGCGTGAGCATGGGTAGCAGCTACTTTGTTGATGGCTGGCCCCCATGGCTCTTGAACAGTGGTCTGATTAATATTAACAACTTCAAAGTTACCAGCGCCATCGTTGAAATATAAAACTGCGTTCATCATGACGTCAATATCCCCATCACCATCAATATCTCCTGCCCCAATGTCGTGAGCAAAAATAACATCTGTGGCCTGAGGCGTGTCTTTTATTAAAGCAGCTTCATTTTGCAAAACCTGAATCTCCTGATGAATGCCATCGGATGAAAGCAGCAGAAGGTGTGGGTAAGCTTTCCAAAAATTAGTCTTATCATCTCGCAAGATTGGCACTCCAAAGCTAGCAATCATGGCATCATCAATGCCATCTTTGTTAAAGTCTGCGACCTCCACTCTATAAGGAGCTGGCAATCTTGGGGCTGAACCAGATTCATATTTAGTGAGGTCCTCAGATAATCTTCCCTGGCCATCATTCCATAAAATATGAATGGTGCTCCAATAGCTCTTGTCTGCATCAGTTCCAAGGGATTTAAAGACTCGATCACCAATATCAGCAAGAAACATTACATCCTGGTCTCCATCTCCATCGAAATCTCCAGACATAATTTCGCCGGGTATAAAGCCTGGGGGCGACTCACCATTAGTCGCTTGGCAATTATCAGGTGTTGGGTAACAGTAAGTTCCTGCAGGAATTTTTTTTGTCTCGCTGCGAACCCATGGAAATATATCCCAAGTGGCGTAATTGATAGTTTGCAGGCTGTTAGCTCTTTCTTCACCCGGCGAAAATACAAGCGAAAGATTGGTTGCTGTATCCGATGCAGAATATGCAACAGGAATAGTTATATTTTTAGTAACACTCCTAGAGTTTGATGATGTTAACTTAAGAGGCAAGCTAAGAGTACTGGATGTATATGTGAAGGGAGCTCTGCCCTGGAGAGTTGTACCTGTAATGGTTGCAAATAGTGCTTCATTAGATTCCTCATCTAGAGTCATAACTACGGTTTCTCCTGATTGCAGGTTTTTTGGAGTCACCCTAATAGTGAATGATTCATAATCTTTCAATGAATCCGGCCCTGTATAACTAAAATCAAGAGGAGTGACAATAGGCCCTGTTGGCGCAGGTGCAGCTGGAGTTGATGATCCGCCTCCACCGCCTCCACATGAAAGCAACGCAATGCCAATGAAAATAAATGAGACGGAAGAATATTTTTTATTCATATTCAATAAATATAATGTATGTGTAAAAAAACTTTATATTATATGTGTAATAAAAACAACTAATTATTGATGCGCATCTCTAAAATGGGTGAAAAAAGGTTTGTTATGGGTCGATCTCATTGGATTTATATCAATACCTCCTCTGCGTAAAAAGCGACCAAAAATGGTGAGGTTTAATATGTTTTGATCCTTGTGTAGCTTGAGGAAAATATTCTCAATACAGGTTTCATGGAAATCACCTTGTTCTCTATAAGACTTTAATAGCTTGGAAAGCTCTTGCGCATTAATTGAGTCCGACGCTGAATGAAAATAAATAGTTGCCCAATCTGGCTGGCTTGTAACAGGACAAACGGAGCGAAAGCCTTCGAATCGAAAAATCTTATTTCTTGTAATCGTTCTGGAGTGAGAGGTAATTAGTTGTGATTTTGGCGGATGGAGTAACTTTTGAATTTTTTTAACTTTCACATTGTCGTCTAATAAATTAGAGAGATCTGTTTCTATTATCTTCAAAGCATTCTGAATCTTAGTAAACTTTCGCTTATAGAAAGAGGCTAGATATAGTTTTAGAGATTTTGATTCTACGGTTTGGTTGGTAGTCATCGGAATTTTAATCTCAAGGATTGCTAGCACAGGCTGGTTTGAAGAGTTTAGATAAGAGAATTCGTAGGCTGTCCACAAATCATAGCCAAAATATGAAAGCATAGATGGTATGTTATTGCGATCAACAGAGTCTAATAATTCTGGGGAGTATGATGAAATCCCTTGATTTTTTCCAAGAAACTTAACCTTCACTGTCTTATGCCAGTTCCCTTGTTGAGTAAATGGAGGCTTAATGCTCCCAAAATAACTATGAATAAGACGATCATTGAAAGCGCCATCGGAATAGAAACATCACTCACACCAAGCATGCCCTCTCTAAAGGTATTAACTACGTAGAGCATGGGGTTTGCCAGGGAGATATTTCTCCAAAATTCTGGCAGCATGTTAATGGAATAAAAAACCCCTCCAAGATAGATCAAAGGCGTTAATACAAACGTTGGGATGATAGAAATATCATCAAAGCTATCTGCAAAAACCGCATTCAAAAAACCCATTAGGGAGAATAAAATAGCAGTTAAAAAAAGAACAAGAATAGTTAAAGCTGGGTTGATGACTGTGAAGGCCGGGTAAAAGAAGAGGCTCACACAAAAGACTATGCAGCCAATTAATACTCCCCTACTAACACCCCCCAGAATAAAGCCAAGCAAGATGGCCCAATTAGGCATTGGAGAAACAAGCAACTCATCAATAGATTTTTGAAATTTTACCGAGTAAAAGGATGAAACAACATTGGAATAAGAATTTGTAATGACTGACATCATGATCAGGCCTGGAATCATAAATTGGATGTAATCCAGCCCGTCCATCGAACCAATTCTTGGCCCAATCAAAGTGCCAAAAATTACAAAATATAGAGACATAGTCACAGCCGGCGGCACAAGAGTTTGAACCCAGATACGTAAATATCTTCGTATTTCTTTTTTAGTCAATGTAACTAAAGCTACAAATATTTCTTTTTTTCTGCTCATGATTGTTGTTTTTTAACCATCTCGATAAACATTTCTTCCAGTCGATTAGATTCATTACGCATTGAGTTTACTTGAATATTTAGCTCTGAAAGTTTTACAAAAAGCTCATTGATAGACTGGTCTTTAGAAATTGCTACATTAATAGTATTTGCATCCTCTAGAGTCAAAGTAAAATTATCTATGATCGGAGCAGCCTGTAACGGTTGATCTACATCTAAAACAAATCCTTGAACATCCAGTCGGCTCAGTAAGTTTTTCATGCTTGTGTTCTCAACTAACTCCCCATGATCAATGATGGCAATATTCCTACAAAGCTGCTCAGCTTCTTCTAAATAATGGGTGGTTAAAATAATGGTGGTGCCGTTGGCATTGATTTCTTTCAGAAAATCCCACATCTCTCGACGCAGCTCAATATCAACTCCGGCAGTTGGCTCGTCCAAAATAAGTAACTTCGGATCATGGATCAAAGCTTTTGCTATCATTAGTCGTCTCTTATAGCCACCTGATAAAGTTCGAGCTTGACTATCTCTTTTATCCCACAAGCCTAAACGTTTCAGAACTTTCTCTGCCTTAACATTAGCCTCGGAGGCTGGAATTCCATAAAAGCCTGCTTGAGTTACAACAATGTCCAACACTTTCTCAAATTGAGAAAAATTAATTTCCTGGGAAACAACTCCAAGGAGACGCTTGGCTTCTGGAAAGTTAACATCAGTATCAATACCAAAAATCTTGACCTTTCCGGCAGTTTTGTTAACCAAAGATCCAATAATGCCAATAGTTGAAGATTTTCCTGCACCATTTGGTCCTAACAAGGCAAAAAAATCACCTTGGTTGACAGTTAAATCTATTCCTTTTAACGCCACAACATTAGAAGCATAGACTTTTTTGAGACCAGTGATCTCTAGTGCATATTGATTCATGATTGCTCTTCTTCCAAACCATCAACAAAAACTGCTAGCAAGATACCAACAATTAAACCAACCCAGGCACTATAAAAAGTAATAAAGAAGGCGACCAATAGTGCTGTAGCCATTTCAGAATTTTTTCTAGGAATAGACATAGCAATGTAAGCACAAGCAAAACCCGTAAGAATGAGGGTCAAGGTCAATGCCATGACCATTAGAGGCTGCATAAGGGTAACAAAAGGCAAGGTAAAGTATAAAAACGGAATGCCCATTAGGTAGTAAGAACCAATGCCATCAAAAATAGAAGGCATGGTTTTCGGACCTTTCTTCCATTGCTCGGCAACCACTACGTGCACCCCTGTCCATAATGCCCCTTGGGTTGGGAAAAATGGATTGATCAAACTTGCGAGAAGATTTCTAATTCCTACAGATAGGTGAGAGCGATTAAGGTCAATGGGTAATATTTCATCATCTCGATGCTTCTGAGCATCTTTCAAAACTTCCGTGGCAGTTACTAAGTCACCAAATAAGAGCATGTAGCCAATGATAACTAGAGGCAATGCATCAATAAACATTTGAGCAGTTGGCAGGCCTAGGTAAAAAGGTGAAGTTTTTTCAACCAAGCCAACGATATCAGGGATCTTGAAACCCCATTCAATATTAAAAGTAACCTCACCGAACATAAAAGCAGCAAACCCAGCAATAACAAACCCCGGAAGCAAGCCCAAAGAGCCAACCGCTGAAAAAAACTTATTCTGAAGTGCCAAGCGTTTAAATGGGTTGGAAAAAGTTGTGATGATACAAAGCACTATGGCTATGCTCATGGAAATAGGTTGCGCTAAATAAGAATCAAAGTCTTCAAAAAATACTTGATAAAAAGCAGCAAGAGCTGCACCAAGTATAATCCCAGCTTTTAGACCATTCGGAATTTTTTCTACTAAAAGCTTTCCCCACCCTGTTAAACCTAAGATGAGAATTAATGCCGTGAATTCAAAGCACATGGCTGCCATAAATTGAAAAGTTTCAGGGTGGTATTTACAGACACCGTCAATGCATGTATCTGAACCATCAGGCGGGACTCCATAAAAACCTGCAGCTGCAAGCGCTCCCATTACAATTGGAACAGCTGGAGTTACCCATCCCGGGGCCATAGGCTCGCCAAATATTAATGGCCCAGAAGAGATAAAAAACCCAGCAACCATACTGACCGCAACCGCTTCTTCAAATGTCAGGCCAAGCTTCATTGCAAGCGGAGCTGCAGCAAAGGCCGTTGCACCAGAAATCACCAAACCTTGTAAAAATTCTGCAGATCTAAATTTAATATGTATAAATGGGATTCTTAGCGTGAAAGGACCCCATTTGATCCCATCGCTCTTCCTTTTAATTGTATTAATTGTGTTCATTTAGATAGCTCTGACATCCCCTCTTCCAATCCCTTTAAAGTGAGTGGAAACATTCTGTGCTCCACCAGCTCCTTTATGATACATAAAGAAGAGGTGTAGTCCCAATGATCATCCGGTACTGGGTTCAACCATGCCACGCGAGTGAAATGTTTGCATAATTTTTTAATTACTGCGCTGCCTGGCTCTTCATTCCAGTGCTCAATGCTTCCGCCAGAATTGGTTATTTCATATGGAGCCATGGTTGCATCACCCACAAAGATGACCTTGTAGTCGGATGTATATTTGTTAATAATATCTTGGACTAAAAACCTTTCCTGGCTGCGTCTTCTATTATCTTCCCAAACAGATTCATAGACACAATTATGGAAGTAGAAATACTTGAGATGTTTAAACTCTGTCTTCAGAGCAGAAAAAAGCTCTTCGCAAAGCTTGATATAGGGGTCCATCGAGCCACCTACGTCAAAAAATATTAAGACTTTTACATGATTAGTTCTCTCGCGAATCATATTGATATCTAAAATACCTGCATTTTTTGCAGTTGATTTTATAGTCCCATCCATATCTAATTCATAATCATTACTTTGCCTTGCAAACTTTCTAAGTCTTCTGAGTGCCATTTTGATGTTACGAGTTCCAATTTCAACTGAATCATCTAAATTTTGATACTGACGTTGCTCCCATACTTTTACAGCCTTCTTTTGACCACCCTCTCCCCCAACTCTTATGCCTTCTGGGTTTTGACCATTATTCCCAAACGGTGATGTTCCATTGGTTCCAATCCATTTATTGCCACCTTCATGTCTTTCCTTTTGCTCTTCCATGCGCTTTTGAAATTCTGCAAGCAATTTCTCAAGCCCGCCTAGAGACTTAATCTTTTTTAATTCCTCTGGATCTAATTCTTTCTCAAAGGCCTTCCGCAACCAATCTTCAGGAATAAGCGCTTGAAATATATCTTCAAGCGTCTCTATGCCTCTAAAATAAATCTCAAAGGCTCTATCAAACTTATCATAGTGCTTCTCATCTTTAACGAGGATGGTCCTGGAGAGGAAGTAGAAATCATTCATATCAGCAAAGGCTACTTTTTTTTCCAGCGCGCCAAGCAAATCTAATAACTCTCTTAAGGTACACGGCACGCCGGCTGAGCGCACTGTATGAAAGAGATTAATTAACATTAATTACTTTGACTGATCTCTTCTGGACATAAAGGCTAGTCGCTCTAGCAACTGAACGTCTTGTTCATTTTTTAGCAAAGCTCCATAGAGTGGTGGAATGGCTTTTGATGAGTCAGCATTTTTTAAAATCTCATCTGGTAGCTCATCTGACATGAGTAATTTCAGCCAATCAATTAACTCAGAAGTTGAAGGCTTTTTTTTCATTCCTGGAATCTTTCGAATATCAAAAAATACATCCAAGGCCTCTTTGACAAGATTTTTTTTAACCTTCGGGTAATGAACTTTAACTATGTCTTCCATGGTGGGTCTATCAGGAAATTGAATGTAATGAAAAAAACATCTTCTTAAAAATGCATCGGGAAGTTCTTTTTCGTTGTTGGAAGTGATAATAATTAATGGTCGCTTCTTCGCCTTGATGGTCTCGCCTGTCTCGTAGCAATAAAACTCCATCCGATCGAGCTCTTGCAAGAGATCATTAGGAAATTCTATATCAGCCTTATCGATCTCATCAATCAGAAGTACTACCTGTTTTTCTGAATCAAAGGCATCCCACAACTTCCCTTTTTTGATATAGTTTTTAATATCTTTTACCCTTTCATCGCCCAGCTGAGAATCTCTAAGCCTAGTGACTGCGTCATACTCATACAGGCCCTGTGATGCTTTGGTGGTGGATTTAACATGCCATTCTATGAGCTCCATGCCTAAAGATTGAGCAACTTCAATAGCTAAAAGAGTCTTTCCAGTACCTGGCTCTCCTTTAATAATAAGAGGTCTCTCTAAAGCGATGGTTGCATTAACGGACATGCTGAGGTCTTCTGTTGAAACATAGTTTTTAGTGCCGGTGAATTTCATATAGTTTCCCTTGGTTGATTATGAAGAAATTTTTTCTTCTGATTTTAAGATTTTTGCGAGCTGTCGGCTAGTGGCAATTAAGTTACCATTCATGTCCCAGATATTACAATCTTGCTCGAAATAGCCATTGCTAATATCTTTTGCAAGACCATCAATAAATAATTTGTTTGTAGTTGGTAGTTGCCGAATATTAGTGGTCAAAGTGAGGGTCGGCACCCAGCCCAAAGATCCATATTTGTTTTGAACCACTGGAGGCAGAATATCCGAAAGATAGGAGAGCACGAACTCATCTGCTAGCCCGCCAATTACCTCTAAATACCCTGAGCATCTAGCCTCTGCTTCGCCTAAAGCTATCTCTCGATCCCACCATGCATGTTGAGGATGAACAGATAATTCTAGCTGCTGGATAAATGAGGGCGTTGATCCGGGTTTTAAAATGTCATAACTCATCACTCTGTATTCTTCCTCGGCTACCGAATGCATAATGCTGGGCAAGGGCGTGACTAATCCAGAATGCCCTTTCATATATGTGAAATCTGAGTAAAGGCCTGAGAAAAGACATCTGATCTTTCCATCCTGAATCAACTTTGCTTGACCCATCGTAGAACCTCTTGAAGTCCTAAGGATCTCAACGTGAATTTCAGCCTCTGTGGGTTCTGTTCTATCTAAATAATAAACATTTGAATTAATCGCGCTGGGGTGTGACATTACGCTTGATAGCGCTTTATTCATTATGGCCATTAGGTAGCCACCATGAGGAGTATTGCCAACAAAGTATCTTGGATCAGGAGTGAAAGCAAAAATCTGCTCTGAAACCTTGGTAAGGCTTAAAGCGGATTGAAATTGGTCAAACTGGTTCATATTGATAGATAATTGCAATATTGTAATTGATAGAAATTAAAAATGGCTGGATTTATAGATATTGCGTGTAATTTTACGCACCCTTCTTTTGCAGAAAATTTAGAGCGGGTATTGCTTGATGCTGAGGCTCTTGATGTGAAGAAATTTGTATTGCTGTGTGCTAGCTTAAAAGATTTAGAGTCTATTCAAAGCATTCAATCCAGAGATCCATCAAAATTTTTTATAACTGCAGGCATTCACCCCCATCATGCAAGTGAAATACTCGATTTAAAGGAATTGCCTTTGATTGATATGCTTGAATCGATCCAGCCAGATGCTATTGGCGAAACTGGGCTAGATTACTTTAGAAATATCTCCCCCCCAGAGATACAAAGAGAATCGTTTGCTATGCATATAGACATTGCCAAAGACCTCAAAAAACCGCTTTACTTGCATCAAAGAGATGCGCACGATGACTTTGTAAAGATTCTAAAAAAGCATTCAAGTCACCTGCCACGATTTGTTGTTCATTGCTTTACAGGCACGCAAAAACAACTAGATGCGTATCTAGAGCTCGGTGCTTATATTGGCTTAACCGGATGGATTTGTGACGAAAAAAGAAACCAAGATCTGCGTGCGTCAATTAAAACTATTCCCTTAGATCGATTAATGCTAGAAACAGACTGCCCCTACCTTCTTCCAAAAAACCTACTCCATAAACCCAAAAAAAATATTAATGAGCCGAAATTTCTCCCTCATATCGCCAATGAAGTTAGTCAACTCATGAATATTTCCATTGAAACATTGCGAGAAGAAACCTCCAAAAATACTGAGTTTTTTTTTAACTAAAGCAAGATCGGTCTAATGAGAACTTCTCACAAATTTCATCGTTATTCTGACCTGCTGTAACTGAAGCATGTTTAATCTCTGTTTTAGATACAGAAAAACGGGGAGCAGGATTTGGTTGAATAACGCCATCATAATCAACAAAGGTTTCTCGAGCTTTCATATGATGATGCTCAGGTGCTTCAGCAAGAGATAAGACTGGAGCGACACATCCATCCGATCCATCAAAAATTTCAGCCCAGTCATCTCGAGTTTTTAGCTTGATCTTCTCCTGCATAATGGCTTTTAGCTCAGGCCATTGGCTGCGATCAAGTTGACGTGCAAAACGCTCATCATCGATACCAAGTTTTTCTAAAAGGATGGTATAAAATTGAGGCTCTATAGATCCAACAGATAAGAATTTCTTGTCTGCACACTCATAGGTATCATAAAAATGAGCAGCCCCGTCTAACATATTGGACTCCCTTTCATCTTTCCAGAACCCAGAAGCACGAAAAGCGTAAAACATAGACATTAAGACAGAGGCACCATCCACCATAGCTGCATCTACAACCTGCCCCTTGGCACCATTTTTAATCGCCAGCAATGCAGACACAATACCTAAAGCCAAAAACATGCTGCCGCCGCCAAAATCACCCACTAAGTTAAGGGGAGGCGCTGGAGTCTCACCTTTTCGACCCATCGCCTCTAAAGCTCCGGTGAGCGCTATATAATTAATATCATGTCCTGCTGTCTTAGCTAGAGGACCGTCCTGACCCCATCCTGTCATTCTGCCGTAGACTAGATTGTCATTGACGGCCAAACAATCATCAGGTCCAAGACCCAACCTCTCCATCACACCAGGACGAAAACCCTCTATGAGACCATCAGCTCGAGTAAGTAATTTATTAATTTCTATAATGGTTGCTGGATTTTTAAGATCAGCAGACAAAGATGATTTTGATCTGTGTTGAAAATCCAAAGTATTTCCTTGGCCGTGCTGAGAAGCCCTATCAATTCTAATAATTTCTGCTCCGAGATCAGCAAGAATCATGCCGCAAAATGGACCTGGCCCAATTCCTGCAAATTCAATGATTGTTATTCCTGTTAATGGTCCGCTCATGTTATGCCTGCCTTGTATTAATATTGAATGCGTTAAAGAGATTTAAAAGATAAGGCAATAAGGTTAATGATGCAAAAAATGAAACTATTAAAGCAAAGGCTGTAAAGACTCCAAATAAAACAGTGGGAGCAAAGTTAGAGAAGGCAAAGACAGTAAATCCTGCGGCAATTGTTGTAGCGGTATAAAAGACAGCTTGGCCAACTGAAGCATGCGAGTTCAGGACTCTGTCGTTAAGAGATGCGTTATTACTCTGCACTTCTGTTTTATACCTAAATAAATAATGGATGGTGTTATCAACAGCCATTCCAACGCTAATAGCGGCTACTGTGATTGTCATCATATCCAGAGGTATGCCAAGAAGTCCAAGCATCCCAAGAACAGATCCTGCCGTGACGAGATTTGGTACCAATGCAATTAAAGTAATTTTTAACGATCGAAACAATAACATTAGCATCAAGCCAATTGCGCCGAACACCAAGCCTAAAGATTTAATTTGGGAAGAGAAAAGAGATTGGAGCATATTGTTATAAAGAACTGCAAGGCCTGTAATCTTGAATTGATCTGGCTCTAGATTAAATTTATGCATGAGATCGAAGTTAATTTTTTGAAGTAAATCTTTTCTATTCAGTGTTTCAGCGGACTCTAACACCCTTGCAGAAATTCTTACGCGTGAATCGTCCTCATTGATATATGAATACAATAAAGTCTCTTTAATATCCTCAGGCAATACTGATCTTAGCAAGGCTAGCTCTAAGTCATTAAGATCCTCACCATCATTAATCATTCTAGCCAATTTAATGCCGCTCACCACACTGAGCACCTTGCCCATTTCTGGGATGCTGTCTAAATAATCATGTATCTCTTCCAGCCTTGATAACGACGAAGCATTCCACCAATAACCTGGGGCTATACTTGAATCATCTTCAAACAAATCATCTTCAAACAAATCGTCATCCACTAATATTAAATCCTCATTCGGATCCTGTGCAGGCCGCTCAATTAATATTTCCAAGGTGGCTGTACCCCCAAGCTCTTGATCTAACAACAGCATGCCTTGATAAATTTCTGTTTCTGGTGAGAAATAATCAATAAATCTATTTTCTACATCAAGCTTGGAAATGCCATAAAGCATGGCCATGGATGTTAGTGCAAAAAATACAGTAATCTGACCTCCCCTCAGCAAGGTAAAGTTAGCAAGCTTGGAAGGAACTTCATTAACCCATGAAGAAGAATTAGCATTATTGGTTTTAATCGCAAGCTTCATAGCAGCAGGCAAGAAGGTGAAGGTGAAGATAAACGCAAAAAGCATGCCAACAGACATCATTTTACCAAATTCAATAACAGGCTTAATGTCACCCATCATTAAAGATAAAAATGCTATGGCGGTTGTAAGGGCGGCAAAAAGACAGGGTGTAACCATTTGATTCAAGGTTAAATTTATAGCTTCATTTGTTGAGCTAGTAGTCTTAGAGACTTCAATAAATCGTACCAATACATGCACTGTTAAAGAGATAGTGAGGATAAGAAGCAGGGCTATAAAATTTGAAGAAATAACACTAATTTTCCAATCCATGAGACCAAGAATGCTCGCGGTAAAAACTGTAGTTAAAAATGCGTTAGCCAGAGGCAAAAGCACAAACCAAATATTCTGAAAGAATAGATATAACATTAGGCAAAATACTACTGCGACACCTAGCCCAAAAACCGCTAGGTCTGATTTTATGAAAGACATCATGTCACTTGCGATCATTGATGCGCCGCCTAGAAATAATGTTCCTGATGTTGCTTGAGAAGCTAAAAGCGTTCTGATTTGAGAGATTAATTCCGTCCTTTGGGCTGACTCCTCATCATTGATCTGGGAGATCTGTTGGTTGATATTCCTGAGCTCTTCTTTAGACTGAGTGCTGAGTGTGGACTCATCATTTAGTTGATATCTTCTTGTGATTAACTCTCTATACAGCTGGTTTTCAACAAGAGTTACCTGCATAGCTGTAGTGGTGCCAGATGGGCTGATAATTAGTTCTGAGTAAACTGGATTATTTAAAATTTCATCCTTGGCAGCAACCATGTCTAGCCCTGGCGTGTCTAAGGTTTTTAGATTATCCATGAGCTCAGATAAGGCTACCCTTGGTTGAAAGAAAATTGGAGCATCAAGAATAGAAAGCACAGACTCTACTCCAGACAACCGCTCCAGTGAGCTCTCAAGAGAGCGAATGGTATCCAGCGAAGCTTGGGAAAATAAATCTGAATTTGGGGTGAATGTAATAATTAAAAAGTCTGAATTACCAAAAACCTCTCCTGTCTCTCGATACACTTTAAATGCTTCATCACCCTCAATAACAAGGGCATCGGAAGAGGCATCAAGCTTAAAGTTCTGGAGTCCGGAGGAAGTTCCAATAAAAACAAGTGCAATCAGCAGCATGACCATCCAAGGTTTTTCGAGGATCTTATTAAAAATATTCTTCATAATTATTTTATTTATTTGAGCAATCTGGTGACTCAAGAATCATGGGATCAAGGTTGAACTCGGTCACGGTAAAAGCTTGAATTGATAATGCATGAATGTTCTGCATAGTCTCAGATAATGCATTATAAATATTTTGATGGCGTTTTACTTTTGTGCTCCCAAGAAAGTCATCCGATACTATGATTAATTTAAAATGAGACTCTGAATCTGCAGGAACATTATGCATGAAGCTCTCATTTTTTAGAGCAATGTGTTCTATTGCAAAGGCTTGGTGCAAATTAGAAATAATGGTCTCGTAATAACTCATTCTCTTTCCATGTCTAAAAGATATTTTTTATTATGGGCTCCTAGAGCAAATTCACCAATTGATCCATCCTGCTTAACAACTCTATGGCATGGAATGAATAATGGTATCGGATTGTGCTTACACGCAGTGCCCACAGCTCTTGCTGCGCCTGGAGCGCCAATTTTCTTCGCTATCGAAAGATAAGATTCTGTAGTGCCCCGGGGTATTTGAGAGAGCGCATACCATACTCTTAACTGAAAGTCTGTTCCTTTGAGGGTATAGGATGAAAAGGTCTCTAATAATGCAGTATTGTCAAAAAATATATTAATAGATTTCTGGAGATCTTGATCCATTGAATAGGCAGATGCTTCATGATTTAAAAATTCAAGCTTAGCTAGCTGCGCACCATCATAGAAAGAATTAAAATTTCCTATTGGAGTTTTGATACTTTTAATCTTCATGCATGAAATTTTAACATCCATATATCTATCAATTGTTAAAATAGGTATATGAGATATTTAGAATTAGAGTCAGGTAATGGTGCGGCATCCGAGATTCGAACTCGGACCATCTGCTTGGAAGGCAGATATACTAGCCATTATACTAATGCCGCATATTTGAAGGAAATTATTTTACACTAACTTCGTGGCTAGCAATCTAAATTCATTGCTCTTTTTATATGGTTTCAATTAGAATGGCTCTATGAATATCGACTTTAACCACCTTAAAAAAACTAATATAAAATATTTTGCTCATGCTGGGAGGCTTCTGATCGTATCATCTAAGCTTATTCTACTTGGTTTTGCTGGAATTATTCACGCGGTATTTCCGATGGTTCTTCTTACAACTGTGAGCGAGGGTGTGAAAAAACTAGCTGACGAAATAGCTCACTTCTAAATTACTTTATAAGCTCTAAAGACTTCTGAAGTGCCGCAGCTAGCCTGCTCTGCTAGCAAACCTTGCATCTCATTACTAACCTGCAAGGATCTCCAGTTATTAAGAAATAACTTTCGATCTTCAGCCGAAGAAAAAATAGTGACCCACTGAAATTTTCGATCTGAGGATTCCGTGCCTAGGTACTGAAGCTCTAATGCAACCACTGCATCAGATAATGTATCTATTAATTGCTCGAAGACAAGATTTAAAGTGGCGAAATTATAATTCTCATAGTATTCGCAAGCCATGGTCTCAAGCAGCATCTCGGTTTGAGAGAAATGATCTATTTTTAATCTAGCTAAATTTTGGGATGGTTGGTATTGAGTGCAATCAGCTACCTGTGAAAATTCCAAACCATCCAGCCTTTGGTTCATATTTTTCAGGGAAGCTTCAGTAGAATGCTTCAGTACAAGTTTGAATTGAGATGTATTTGTCTTTTCATCTATTAGAGGAAAATAGAAATAAACTTCGCTATCATCTATATTTGATGATTCAAAATTTTTTACAAAAATGGGAATGAATTTCTCTAGAGAATTTAAAGAGTTTGGAGGCTTCAAGCTACAGTGCATTGTGGAGACTAAATTCGAATAATTTGGCTTGATAAAGTCGCCAAAAGAACTAGCTGCATTTGAACCATCTTGGCTGCAAGCTACAAACAAAAAAAGCATTAAAGTGAAAAATAGGTTTTTCATAAAAGCAGAAATAGATGAATCAATGAGATAATAATATTATGAATAAAAGCTTATGCCTACATATTACCCTCTTTATCCTATTTGCTTTAACTCCTCATGATTTGCAGGCCTACAAATTTGGCTTGGGCTCCTGCCTGCATCAAGATCAAGAGCAAGCCATATGGAAAGCTATAAAGCTCAAGGAAGTAGATAGCTTTATTTTTCTTGGGGACAATGTTTATGGCAACACTCAATCAGGAAATTTGAAGAGAATGAAAAAAGCTTATGCAAAACAGAAACTCAATTTACCGAGATGGCTCGTTGAAAAAGAAATTTTATCAATCTGGGATGACCATGACTATGGTCTAAATGATGGCGGTTCAAACTATAAAAACAAGGTAGAAGCACAGGAGCTTTTTGTAGATTTTTGGGAGATTCCACCTGAAGACCCTCGAAGAAAAAGAGAAGGTATATATTTTGAGAGCCAAAAAACTATAGAAGGCCTGAAAGTTCATGTGGTTGGACTGGATACCAGATATTTTAGATCCAATCTAGAAAAAGGAGAGAAGAAAGCCTTTATCCAAAACCTAGGCCCGACCGCTACTGTTCTAGGTCTTAAGCAATGGTCGTGGCTAGAGCAAACTCTTAAAGCTAGCTCTGCTGATGTGATTGTCTTGCTGTCCTCAATTCAAATCCTTGCAAGCAACCATCCTTATGAAAAATGGGCAAATTTTCCTTTAGAGAGACTGAAGTTACTCGAGATGATTGAGCAATTCTCAAGAGATAAAATTATCATTGCAATTTCTGGGGATAGGCATAGATCAGGAATCTATCAATATAAAAATTTTATTGAATTGACAGCATCTGGTTTAAATAAAGCTGGTTCAAACAATGCTGAGACAGACCCTCTGCTGCTCAATAACACTTATCCTGAATATAATTTTGGTCTTTTAGAAATTGAGCCCCTAAAAAAACAATTAACCCTATCGATACATGATGTCGAGGGCGTCGAACTTGAATCATTGTTAATTCCGTTAGAATAATTTTAATAGATCGGGGTCAAGAACTCTATTAACTTCCTTATAAAAATAGTATCTTAATTATATTAAATTTATTCTGAGCAGCACTATGAAAAATATTACCATCGCTTTTCTTGTATTTTATTCAACACTAGGTTTTTCTGACTCATTGCTGCATGTCGGCAATCTAATTGATGTAGACTCAGGTGAGATAAACAAAGCAATGACCATTAGGGTTGGTGGAAATAGAATTATTTCTATAACCAAGGGGTATGCTTCCGCCTCAAGCGCTGATCAGGTAATTGATCTGAAGAATTCTTTTGTAATGCCAGGGTTTATGGATATGCATGTTCATCTAGCCCAAGAGTATGTGCCCAAGGCTGAGCGACCTGCAAAAATTGAACCTGAGTTTAGAACTCTGTTTGCTGCCAATGCTGCAGAAAAAACTCTCATGGCTGGGTTCACTAGCGTAAGAAATCTAGGAGATGGAGGCATGGAAACCATTGCTCTTAGACAGGCAATCTCTCAAGGGTTGGTTGTTGGGCCAAGAATTTTTACTTCAGGTAAAACCATTGCAACAACAGGCGGTCATGGAGATCCAACTAATGGAATGGCAAAAGATCGATACTCCCCGCCCTCCCCTGAAGAAGGGGTTATTGATAGCCCTGAAGATGCCGTGAAAGCTGTAAGACAAAGATACAAAGATGGGACTGACGGTATAAAAATTACTGCAACCGGGGGAGTTTTAAGCGTGGCTAAATCAGGTGAAAACCCTCAATTCACTGATGAAGAGTTATCAGCAATTATTCAAACCGCAAATGACTATGGCCTATGGACAGCTGCTCATGCTCATGGAAAGGAAGGTATGCGAAGAGCAGTGAGCGCGGGAGTAAACTCTATAGAGCATGGGACTTATATGGATGCAGAAATCATGGATCTAATGAAAGATAAAGGTACTTATTATGTGCCAACAATCATGGCTGGTGCCTGGGTAGCAGAAAAGGCAAAAATTCCTAATTTCTTTCCAGCCTTAGTGAAACCAAAAGCAGAAGCAATCGGCCCAAAAATTAAAGCTACCTTTGCTGCTGCTTACAAAGCTGGCGTCAAGATTGCCTTTGGTACTGACTCAGGCGTTTCTGCTCACGGAGATAATTGGCAGGAGTTTATTCTCATGACTGAAGCAGGTATGCCCGCGACTGCTGTGCTAAAAAGCGCAACAATTGAGGCTGCTAAGTTGTTAAGGATTGAAGAAGAGCTAGGGCAAATTAAAATCGGAATGCTCGCTGATATTATCGCTATGAATGAAAATCCAATAAAAGATATAAATGCAGTTTCAAATATTATATTTGTAATGAAGGACGGCATTATCTTTAAAAATAACCTCTAGCAGTGACTAAAAATCCCAAGGTCGTGATTTTGGGTGCGGGAATGAGTAGCATTGCCTGCGTAAAAAATCTACCAACTTCATTTGACGTGGAATTGTATGAAAAATCTAGAAGCGTCGGGGGTAGACTATGCGCTAGAAGACATCAAGAAACTAGATTTCATTTTGGGGCTCAGTTTTGCACTGCCACTACTTCTAGCTTTAAAAACTTCTTGGAATTGAACCACGCTCAAAATTTTCATGGACCTCTATTTAATGTAGGCGCCAATAAGCTAGAGGAGACTGCGCACTATTATGTCCATCCTGATGGCATGCAGTATTTATTGAAGCCTTATGGCGATACTTTAAATATTAATTTTGAAATGAGAGCATGCGAAGTAAATACTTTAGATCGCACTGTGGTCTTCGATAATCATCTTACAGTGCCCTATGATATTCTAATCTCATCCCTGCCACTTCCTCAATCTCAGGCTCTGATAGATTTTCCAGTTGTCCCTAAGAATAGTTTTTTGCCATGTATTGCTGTAGGTCTCTTGATGGATAGATCTAATACCAATAAATACAATGCATTCAAAAATGTTAGCGAAGACATAAGTTGGATGGGTTCAAGTAAATTTTTTAATCCTGCTCTTGAAGAAACTTGGGTCATTCAATTCTCACCTAAAGGCAGTCAGAGATTAGCAGCTGAGCCTGATCAGAATCTTATACAGCTATCCCATCGATGTCTTGAGAGCGTAACGAGAGATGAGATTAAGGTAAAAGATTCGAGCGTATTTAGATGGAAGTATGCTCAATGCGGAAGATCAGCGCAGGACCAAATGTATACGAATATCGGGCATAATATTTTTGCAATTGGTGATTGGCATATCTCACCAAGAGTGGAATCAGCTTTCCTGTCTGGTAAAACTCTAGCAGAATTCTTAAGTAAGAACATACCATGAAGCAGCTTGGAATTATTCTTCCTGATGATTTGGCGGCAAATAATATTGCATTAAAGTTCCTAGAAAAATCTGATGCACTACTAATCTATGAGCCTTGCGATACCTTTTACCAGATTAATCACCACAAGCAGAAAATTGCATTCTTAATATCAGCATTAAGACACTGGAAAGAAGAGTTACAGAAAAAATATGCAAATATTATTCATATTAAAATTTCTAAAAATCATGATGCAACCTTCATGGAAGAGTTACAGGGACTCTACGAAGATATTGGATTTGATGTAATTCATATTACAGAACCAAGTGATCACAATACTCTTACTCAACTCATGTTCTTTGGATCAAAAAATAAAGTTGAGATTAAGATTCATCAAGATACAAAATTCATAGATTCTATCGAAGATTTTGGTGAGTGGGCAAAGGATAAAAAATCTCTTGTCCAAGAATATTATTACAGATGGTTGAGAAAAAAATATGGCATCTTGATGGAGGATGGGAAGCCTCTTGGAGGTAAGTGGAATTTTGATAAAGAGAATCAACAAAGTATTTCAAAGCTCAAACAAGATTTGCCTATTAGAGTGAAATGCATGCAGGATCCTTTGACGATTGAAGCAATGGTGGATGTAGAAAATTGCTTTCCTAAGTCTTTGGGATCGCTTGAAGAGTTTAATTGGGCTGTGACACATGAGGCCGCAAGAGAGCAATTAAAAGTTTTTTTAAACGAGCGGCTGCACTTATTTGGAGAATTTCAAGACGCTATTCACAAAGATGATTCCAGGCTCTTTCACTCACTTCTATCCCCATACTTAAACTCTGGTCTCCTGGACCCGATGGAATGCATTGTTGATGCAGTCTCAGCATTTCATTCAGTCAAAGGCGATATTCCCATTAATTCCCTAGAGGGTTTTATACGTCAGATTTTAGGCTGGAGGGAGTTTATTCGTGGTGTGTATTGGAAAAATATGCCGGAATATAAAGACTCTAATTTCTGGGGGCATAATAAAAGCTTGACCCAAAGTTGGTATGAGGGAACTACGGGGATACCCCCTGTTGACAATGCAATTCAAGATTCCCTCAAGTATGGTTACACCCATCACATTAACCGGTTGATGGTTATTTCTAATGTCATGAATCTAGCAGGTATTAGGCCAAATGAAATCTATAAATGGTTTATGGAGATGTATGTGGATTCAGCTGACTGGGTCATGGTTCCTAATGTTTATGGAATGGGGACCTATGCCGATGGTGGTATATTTGCCACCAAACCATACATTTGTGGATCAAGCTACATGCTAAGAATGTCAAACTACAAAAAAGGTGAATGGTGTGACGTTGTTGATGGATTGTACTGGCGATTTATAGAAAAGAACCGAGATTTTTTTACCGGTAATCCTAGGCTGGCTCTTATGCCAAAGTCCCTAGATAAGATAGACCCGGAAAGACAAAAGAGAATCTTCTTGAAAGCAGAAGAGTTTATTAAAAATCATACCTCTTAAAGATCTTCCAGCAAAAATTCTGATGCTGCTAAGCTCATACCAGCATTCTCATGAGCGACACCTGGAGCCACCTGATACCTCCATCTAAAGGGCGTATTTTTCTTTACCCCAAGGTCCACAAGATCATTAAAAAATTTAGTCCCTCGCTCAAATCGATGCTTGCCCTGTCTTTTAGCCTTGCGCATTGAAGGTAAGGATTTATGCTTAGGATCATTGTCTAGATCTCCTAAAAATAATCCGCCTTTAAGACTCAACAACCATTTCAAACGATCATCTGAAACATTCATATTTTTAATGCCAAATGGAAATGGGATAGATGGGTCAGCAAAGGTATAAAAGCCTGCATTAGCAATAGCCACTTTATCAATTCTAGTTTCACTGCTCAGCATCAAATAACGATGAACAAACAGAGCGCCACCAGAGTGACCATAGATCCTAAAATTATGGGTCTGTATCTTAAATTTTGCAGAGAAGAAATTAAATAATTCACCGAGAGAAGAGTCCAAATCAAGGGAGGTATCATTTATTGCTCTCCCTCTATCATTAGTTTTCATTAGGTAAACATACTCCTTATAAAATTCTTTTGAGAATTTTGGGGCAACGAGAAGAACGTCCCTGCCTTGGGACAATAGCATCCAGTCATTCAGGTATTTTTCAGCTGCTCTGGAGGCCCCATGGACTATAAATAGAATTTTTGTTTTAGGTGTGATGGTTGGTGGTGCGGAATAGAAAACTTGAATATCTGGCTTATCCCAATAGGTGAAAGTTGTTTCACTCATATCCCTGGCATTCAAAGGAAGCCAGATGAGGAGACACAAGAGCAAAAAGATTCTAAACATCAATGTTGGTGGGTCTTAGGTTTTTCTGGAGCCTGGCATTTACCTCTCTCCCAATCACCGGGCTTACAATCATAGATAATTCGCCCATGATCCTTGATTAGGTAGTCTAATATTTGATGGGCATGCGCACCAAACCCAAGAGATGTATCATCCTGCAGCTCTTCTAAGGGAATAGTATAGCTCGCCCAATCCTTTGGGGCTCGCCAACCTGGAGGCGGTACAAGTTGAACTCTAGTCCCTGAGATTGGATGCAGAGCTCTCCATTTACGAATTTTCTCTGCCATAAGCTCAACAAGCTTTGGGTATTTAGAAGCTAAATCCTCATACTCGTTAGGGTCTTTACTAATATCAAATAATTGATTCTTAACATTAATCTCCATTAATGAACTGGATATGACCTGAACCAGCTTCCATTTATCGTTAAAAACAGTGGTATGGAACTCCCCATAATTGGGTGTCTCAGATGCAAAAAATACTTCCTTGTTAAGCGCTATGTTCTTAGCACCCTGAATGGCTGGCCACATATCCCTCCCCCACAGCTCTTTGGTGTTCATCATTTGGATATTGGTTGCTCCCGCAAGGGTTGGAAACACATCCATGACAGTCATAATGGATGAGAAGTTAGTTTCTGGGGCTATGTGGCCTGTCCATCGCATGGCTGCTATGACTCTGATACCACCTTCATAAGTATCTCCTTTGCCTCCTCTTAGTGGATAGTTATCAGCACCTCCGCCAGCATAGGCAGCTCCCCCGTTATCACTGCTAAACAGAATGATGGTCTCCTCTTCAATACCCTCAGATTTTAAAGTTTCAAGAACTTGGCCTATAGCTTGATCTAAAGCATCGACCACAGCCGCATACATTGGTCGAGCGCTGGGCGAAAAGCCGTTAAGTTTTCTGGTTCGATCAATGGCCTCACTTCTTGTAAGTTCTCGAGTATCCTCAAGGTCGCTGTATTTCTCTACCAAGTCATCGGGTGCTTCTAGGGGACTATGGGGTGCTATAAACGGCATATATAGAAAAAAAGATTTCTCTAAATCTCTCTCTTTAATCCAACGCGAAGCCTCATCTGCAAGCAAAAATGTCTCATAACCCACGTCAGAGATTGTTGTGCCATTGCGCTGAAAGTCTACCCCACCTTGGTTGGCAAACGGAGGGAAATATCCAACCTCAGTGTGCAGATGGCCATAAAAGTCATCAAACCCTCGAGAGTTTGGGTGGAAAGTCTCTTGAGCATGCCCTAAATGCCATTTACCAACCATTGCAGTTTGGTAGCCTGCAGTTTGAAAAGATTCTGGCATAAAGTGCTCATCGGGGTGAACTCCATTATTCATCCACGGCATCACAACGCCATAAGCAACGCCAAGACGCATGGGGTCTCTGCCAGTCATTAACGCGGCCCTTGTGGGGCTGCAAATTGGAGTAGCGTAAAATCGATCCATCGTCACGCCATCAGTAAAAAGTGAATCTATTGCGGGGGTATCAATGTCAGCACCTCGCAAGGAGATGTCAGCCCAACCCAAATCATCTACCAAAAAAATAATGACGTTAGGTTTTTTGTCCTCAGCAACAATCCCGAATGACAGCATTGCCAAAAATAAGTATTTACAATTCATAATCTGAGGGTGTAAAGTTATTGGTCCATTCCCAATAGTCTACCAACCTCCAAGGGGAAGTGGTAACTACTTTGCCTTGCGAGTTTTGATACCAACTCGAAACCTTGGGATGCTGCCAGACCATTTGATCCAATCTTGCCTCTAATCTAGCCTGGTACTCTCGAAGCACTTCTTCTTTTACTCTAATAGATCGCAAGTTATGTTCAAGCATATGCTTGATCGCTGTGCATATATATTTCACCTGGCACTCCGAATTAAATATGATGCTTCCCGCATGAGCCAAATTAGTTCCAGGTCCATAAGTCATAAAGAAATTGGGCAAGGTATTACATGTGATGCCTAAATATGACTCTGGAGCATCGCCATATTTTTCATGATAGGGTCCAGCGCCTCCATCTACATGCATAGATGAAAAAAACTCTTGAGCCTTAAATCCCGTGGCAAGAATAATAGTATCAAATTCATCTATTTGATCATTGGACTTTATGCCCACAGAGGTAATTTCGTCGATAGGATCTGTGATCAAGGTAACATTCTTTTTGTGCAAAGCTTTAAGCCAGGCGCCATTATCTTGCAGCATTCTCTTTCCAAAAGGCGGATACTTCGGAATAACTTTATCTATTAACGATAGATCTGTGATTTGAGCAAGCATTGCCTCAGTAAAAACTTGTCTCATTTGCTCATTGCTTGCGTTAATCGATAAATCCGCTCCTTCCCAGGCTGGGTCAATAAAGAGAGAGTCAAGTAGTTGATCTGATCCAGGCCAAAATAATAGAAACCTATACCACCGAGAATATCCAGGGATGTGCTCTAATAGCCATTTTTTCTGATTGTCTACTTTTCTGTGATAGTCCTGATTAGGAAACATCCACGGGGGAGATCGTTGAAAGACTTTGAGCTCACTGCACTGATCTGCTATGGATGGAACTATTTGAAATGCACTAGCGCCACTACCGATAACTGCAACCTTCTTACCATCAAGCTGCAAATCTTTGGGCCATCGAGCAGAATGAAAAATCTTTCCTTCAAATAAGTCTAAACCATTGATTTCAGGCAATTTAGGTTGGTTTAGCTGCCCTATGCAAGAGATCACTAAATTAAACTCCTCAACGCGCGGCTGCTCATCACAAGATGATGTAACTGACCACATGTTAGTAGCATCGCTGAACGTCAGCGCACTAACCTCTTGGTTAAAATGAGTAATTTCATTCAAATTATACTTTAAGAAGCATTTATGAAAATAGTCTTGGAGCTCAGGTTGTTCTGAAAAATACTGTGACCATTGATTATTTTCCTCGAATGAATAGGAGTAAAAGTGATTGGCAATGTCTACTCTGCATCCCGGATAGCTATTTTCAAACCAGGTTCCACCCACATCGCTATTTTTCTCATAAATTTTAACTGAGATGCCGAGCTCTAAAAGCTTAATGCCCATTAAAATACCCGACATGCCAGCGCCCACAATGAGGATGCTGAAATTATCAGCATTTTGAGAATTAGCGCCCTTAGATTGAGGGTTTAAAGGCTTGGAAACAAGATTGATATCCTCTAGCATCATTGGAATATATTGATCTGAGACTGCAGAACCAACCACATAGCTCATCATTCTTTTGAGATCTTGTTCTTTTGGAATATAGAAATTGTTTGCTCTCTCGCTCAAAAGATATGCCTCAACTATTGGCAAGGCTATTTGCAAAACCTGTTCCTTTTGATCGTCAGTAAAGTATCCCTGAACCTCTCCCAGCATGGCTGTTTGTGGTTGCGGGAGTTTATCTAAGATATTTATGTCTCCAGTTATATGAACTAAAGAAGCGGCAAGTACAGGAAAGCTTGAACTATTGAGAGCATTTACAAGATTGTTTTTATTTATTTTCACAATCTATCGATTATGCACATAAAATAGACCCTATCTAGGTAAAACTATAGAAAATATGGCAGACCAACAAGACTTAATACACAAGATTCATGTCAGCGGGTATAGATTCGTATTGGTTTCTAGTGGAGGTGGCTCAGATGCAGTGTCAGACTTGCTCAGGGTCCCTGGGGCGAGTAATTCTGTGTTGGAATCCTACATCCCCTACGCACGAGAATCTCTCGATTATTACTTGCTCAAAAAACCTGATAAATATTGTAGTGAAGATACTACATTAAGCATGGCGGCCAAGGCATTTAGCGCTGCCAAGAAGATTGATGACAAAAGTCACCCCCGAAATCTTCTGGGTATAGCCATTACAGCATCATTAGCAACAAGTTACTCAAAAAAAGGGGACCATAAATTTTTCATAGCGATTCAGACGCATAAATACTCTAAAAGTTACATGTACAAGTTTGAAAAAGGCGCTCTTTCAAGGGCTCAGGAGGAAACATTACTAACTCAGCATATTATTCTGGCTATTGCTGGTGCATGCGAGGTTGAAACTAATGTAGCGGAAACAGAGAACCTAAAAATTACGACCGTGGAGGCCAAAAAGAATTGGGTTAAGCTGGTTGATAATAAGATTGATTTTGATGCCTCCTCGTCAAGAATTCCTGAGCTCATTTTTCCCGGGTCATTTAATCCTTTGCATTCTGGTCATCATGAGATGAGCAAGCTTGCTCAGGACAAAACAGGATTAGGTTTGGTCTATGAGATTTGCGTACAAAATGCTGATAAGCCTCCTCTTAGCTATCATGAGATCCAAAGAACTTTTTTGCAGTTTGATGGGCAGCATGACTGGGTGCTAACAAAAGCAGGAAAATTTACTGATAAAGCAGCCCTCTTCCCTAACTCTGTATTCATTATTGGCGCTGATACCCTTACTAGAATCTTGGAAGAAAAATTTTATCTAAGTCGCCAGGATATGCTGGCTCAGCTGGATCTATTTAATAGTCACAATATTAATTTTTTAGTCTTCGGTAGAAAAATAAAATCAAAATTTATTAGCCTTGCCTCTGTCAAAATTCCCGATCATGTTAGGAATCGATTTGTAGGCTTTGGTGAAGAAATTTTTAGAGATGACATCTCTTCTACAGATATCAGGCAGAAATCAGGAATGATCTAAAAAGAAATCTATGTATACTAAATATACATGAGGCATAAAAACTAGGGGGTTATTTATGATGCAAGGCTTTCTTCCAAAAAAAATTCCATCAAAATCCTATTCTATTCATTCTGAATCATGCGAAAGAATTGCAGAAATAGCTAGCAACTTACCAAAGCTACTGCTCACAGGTAAGGTTCAATCTACTATTAACAAGCTATCAGCTAAGGACTTGTCGATTGATGAGCTTCTAATTAATCAGGTGAATAGAGACTTGAAGCTAGCGATGTCTCATCTGAGCTTTATAGCCCATGCTTACATCTGGGGTGACGCTAAACCTAATGCAAAACTACCTAAAGCCCTGGCTAATCCATGGGTTAAAGTGGCAAATAATCAGGGTCGACCGCCCATCCTTAGCTATGCCAGCTATTGCCTTGATAACTGGTTCTTGATTGATCCAGATGAACCTGTTTCCTTAGAAAATGTTGGCTTGATTAATAATTTTCTTGGAGGGGTGGATGAAGATTGGTTCGTCACTATACATGTGTGCATCGAAGATGCAGCTGGTGATGCTATAACGGCTTGTGATGAAATCTCAAAACTTGGAACTGACGCTTTGGAAGGAGAAGTAAGCGCACTTCTAAATAGAATTGTTATCTCTATGAAGAAGGTAAATCAAATTTTCTCTAGAATGCCAGAAAAATGTGATCCGTATATTTACTATCATAGAGTGAGGCCATTCATCTTTGGAACCAAAGATAATCCTGATCTAAAAAATGGACTTATCTACCAGGGAGAATTTAAAAATAGCCCTCAATTTTTTAGAGGTGAGACGGGAGCTCAAAGCAGTATCATTCCATCGCTTGATGGAGCTTTGCAAATCAAACATACCAAGGATCACTTGCGCCATTATTTAAATGAGATGAGAGATTATATGCCCCCAAAACATCGAGAATTTATTTCAAGCTTGGAATCTACAACGCAAGTTAAAAATATTATAAGTGTCTCAAAAAAGTTGACCGAGGACTACAATAATTGCCTGGAAGAAATTAGAGCATTTAGAGCAATGCACCTAGAATATGCTGGAACCTACATTCATAAACAAGCTCAAATTAAAAATCCATTCGGGAGGGGGGGATCAACGATCACTGGCACAGGAGGAACTCCTTTTATGTCTTATCTAAAGAAACATCGAGATGAAACTGAAAAACAGAAAAAGTAGTATTCTGTTATTTAGAATGAGGCGGAAGCTTAGCTTCAATAAACCATTCATGAGCCTGTTTAGCAGGATTGAATTTTTTTAACCTAAGTTTTTGGTTCTCAATAACTAACTTTTTAGTTTTGATAGCTAGGTAGTGATAAGTATGGCTATCACGTGATTCGCTCTCCGGAATTAAGTAAACCTTGGTCTGTTTTTTCTTGCTATCTGCCATAATGAGAATGATTATACCCAAATCATTTAGAATTCCTATCTAAATTTATTTAATAATTTTTCATCAACAATGCTATTTCTCTGCTAATAATTTATTATGTGCAAGATCGAAATAAGCGTCATTTACTAACGAGCAGCCAACTAAGTCATTCCATGAAAGTTATCTACAACAAGCTGAATGATAAAACTAATCTATTGAAAGAATTCATTGGATATAGTTTTCTATGCATTCTATGTGGAGTGTCTCTGGTTCATGCTCAAGAAATTACTATAGATGGCGATGTAACAGCATTAGAATGGTCTGGCGCTCAGAAGTTTGAGCTAGAGTATGAGGTTGTACCAGGCAGAAACACTCAAGCAAAATTAAAAACTACTGCTTTTCTTAGATTTGATAGTAAGTTTTTGTATATAGCATTCAAGGCCTATGGTAATCCCTCAATGATCAGAGCTTCGATCAAAGATCGGGATAAATCATGGAACGAAGATTATGTGGCCTTGATGGCAGACCCCTATGGTGATGGCAGATACGGCATTCTAGTTGGGGTAAATGCCATGGGCTCACAACTAGATGAAAAACATACGTCTACCTCCTATCCGGATGATTCATGGAATATTGTCTTTGAATCTAGCTCTGCCTTTACTGATTATGGATATAGTTCAGAAATAGCGATTCCCTTTTCTGAGTTGCAGTTCCCTGAGAAACAAGTCCAGGAATGGAAAATTGGCTTTCTAAGAAAATCTTTTGAACCTGGTCTTGAAACTGTCTTTAGCTCTTACAAAAATGAGCCCGGAGAAAGCTGCTATGCATGCCAAGCAGATGAAATTATTGGCCTAGGGTCACCTGAGATTCAAAAAAGAAATTATATTTATCCTTACATATACCTAAATCAAGAGGGAACAAGGCCAGTCAAAGATTTAAAATTTCAAAATCCTAACTATGAGTTTGGTTTGAGCGGGTTAATTGATCTTAGTACAACAGCTTCTCTCGAGTACTCAATCAACCCAGATTTCTCTCAGGTTGAGTCTGATGCCCCTGTAATTATGGCTAACCAAACCTTTGCAACATCATATCCCGAGAAAAGAACTTTTTTTATTGAGGGTTCTGAGCTACTTAAATCAGATCTAGGGTCTGTTTATACTCGCTCTATAAGCGCTCCATTGGGCGCTATTAAGTATATTAATCAAGGAGAAAATAATTCTATATATTTTATGCAGGCCACAGATACTATGTCCCCATATTTAGCAGCAGGTGAATATGGCTCTTATCAGGGAAATGCAGGAAAAAGCAAAGTAACACTGGGTAGAATTAAAAAAAACTTGCAAAATCAGTCAAGTATTGGGCTCCTTCTCACTAACAGAGATTATCATGCAGGCGGATCTGGTTCCCTGGTTGAGTTTGATGGTCTGATTAATTTTTTGCAGGATTACACAATGGACTTGAATTTTGCTCGGAGCAAAACGCAAGAAGGATATGTTAACTTCCTAGATACAGCCGATACCTTTTCTGGCTATACCTATGCGATGGATGGGGAGAAATTCTCAGGCAAAGCAACAAATATTCGTCTGCGTCGAATTGTGGAGGGTTCCTACAGCGGTATTCGCTTTAAAGATATATCTCCTACCTATAGATCTAGTGTTGGTATTGTTGGCAGAAAT
>Ga0307986_10000462_pt1 | contig 30378 bp, 21 predicted proteins | sample EllFjometageno82_FD_203170 | JGI IMG/M metagenome (GOLD analysis project Ga0307986, IMG submission 203170) | Marine microbial communities from Ellis Fjord, Antarctic Ocean - #82 | ecosystem: Environmental > Aquatic > Marine > Unclassified | place: Southern Ocean | collected 2014-10-09 | reverse complement strand
CAAGCCCAATTACTAGACGTTTTAAAAGATTCTTTTCAGCCTCATCAGCTATGTTATCTGCAAAAACCATTCGAGACAAATCGTACAATCTTTCTAAACGACTTTGTTCAGTAGCTGGAGGATTAATAGGGTATGAATCAATATTTGCTTTGATTTCGATAACCTCATCATCTTCAATTTCTAAATTGATTGCGGTTCTATTAATAAAGGATTCTTCTTCCTTTGAAATTATACCATCTGCGAGGGCTATTCTTATTATAGCAGCAAAATGATCTTTGTTACGGGATTTAAATCCTGGAGTATATAAATCTGAAAATGACATTTAAATATATTTTTTTCAAATATAAAAAATGGAATTGGCAAAGGGTTTTAATTTTGATTGTATTTTTAACATCTAGTAAGTTTTTTATGAAATCAATTAAAATTTTAAAAAATAGATCAGACATTGGAGCTGGAACACGTGGATCTGATATGGGTATTGATGCGCTAGAAATTGCAGCTATAAATATGAAGCATGATTTTTTTAATCGTCATCCTTTCATTGACATACCTACTCACAATGAAACCGTTTATAATAAAGTTAAAAATACTACAGCAAAGCGGATCAAATTTGTTACCGCTCAATGCGAACTACTGAAGGCAGAGATAAAACAAACCCTCGAGCAAGATCTGTTCCCTTTGATTTTATCAGGAGATCATTCATCTGCTTTAGGATCATTGGCAGGAATTAAGAGTGCTAACCCAGAGAAAACTCTAGGAGTAATTTGGATTGATGCCCATGCTGATTTGCACACTCCTTTTAGTTCTCCCTCAGGTAATGTTCATGGAATGCCACTTGCAGCCGCATTAGCACATGATAATATTAATCAAAAAATAAATCACGTAAGTTTTGAAACAATATCTAATTGGGAGCAAATGAAAAATATGGGATCTGTCTCTCCCATGTTAAAACCAGAGCATTTGATTTATTTTGGTGTTCGAGATACTGAATCTCAGGAAGATGATATCATAGAAAGCTGTAAAATTAAAAACTATAGAGTTCATGAAATGCGTCATCGAGGTTTCGAGGTTTGTATACAAGAAGTTTTAACGAAATTAACCGAAGTGGATATGATCTACATCACTTTCGATGTGGATGCTTTAGATTGTGACTTGATTTCTTATGGAACTGGAACACCTGTCTCCAAAGGATTTGATATTGAAGAGGTTGTTATGATAATTAAAGGTATGCGATCTACTGGAAAAGTTGTTGCATTGGAGGTGTGTGAAATTAACCCCTTGCTAGACCAGGGAGGTAACCGTATGGCCGAAGCTGCATTTGAAGTGATAGATTCCATTTTTTAATTAATATCAAGACGGAATCCTAAAGAGAGATCTTTTTCTATTTTCACTTTGAGACAAGATTCTTTAGGTAAGAATATTGATTTTTCTTTTCGTTAGTTCCTGATTTACTTCTCTTTTTAGCAATTCGATGGATTTTTTTTTTATACGCTTCAAGGCTTGTCATTATTCTAGGATTTAAGTCTTTTTCTTCAGATAGTTCAAGAATTCGTTCAACATATCGAATTTGAAGTGTTTTAAAGGAGTCATCCGCTGGGGTAGGCTTGATTATGAATTGTAAAAAGAAATGATCTAAAATTTCGTCGGGATGTAAGCCCTGACCAATAAGTGTGGAGTGAGAGGATAAAATTCTGTTTAAATTTTTAACACTTAAAATTCTATTTAACGCACTGAGTTGTAAGTTTTGAAGTAGTTTAAGTACGCCTTCTTCCTTTATTTTTGAAATTAAGGATTTTTGCATGAGCCAGTTTTGTGTAGTCCACAAATGCACATCTAAAAAACGTAAAGCTTGTCTTTGCTCCTCATGATTTACATTTTTAAACGGAATATTATCTTGCCCTTTATTTAAAAGAGTTTCATTGACTCCACCCACCATTCGGATAACATGGTATATATACCTTCTATAAACACTGATAAGTTCATTATACAGTTCATTTAAGTCCTCATAAGATTGCCCTTTAGTCGTAGTCCACTGGTCTAGGTTTTCCGCAACAATTTTTAAGTTTTTTAATCCGTATTCACTTGCTCTGACGGGATCATCTCCAATATTTTCAGTCTGGGTATCCGGATCATTTCCACCAGAACCAAACATATATAAGGGGTTCATGCTTTTTTGATCGACCACCTTATTTAAAAGTACTTTCTCACTTTCTGGTGTTTGGTCAGAAAAGTAACGATAGCCCCACTCAATTGCATAATCATCGTAAGGACCCAATTGACGAACAAAACGAATGTTTTCATCTCCAGGTTGCGCAATATAATTAAACCTAGCATAATCCATTATGGTGGTGGCAATTCCCATTTTTTGAGTAAAACTACCTGAACGAAGAGAGTCTACGGGATAAGCTGAACTGGCTTTCATATTATGAGGTAATCCTAAAGCGTGTCCAACCTCATGAGAAATTACACGACGCATCATTTCGCCAATTTCTTTTTCGGGTGTATCTAAACTTCTAGCTTTTGGATTTGCAGCTCCTGTTTCTAATAAATAGCGATTACGATAGGAACGCAAATGATTGTGATACCATATAATATCACTTTCAATAATTTCTCCACTTCTAGGATCTGAAACACTCGGTCCCGTTGCATTTCGTGTGGTGGTTGCAACATATCGAATAGTTGAGTAACGAATATCTTCAGGACTAAATTGAGGGTCTTCTTCTTTTGATGGTGGGTCTTTAGCGATGATTGCATTTTTAAAACCTGCTTTTTCAAAAACAGCAGCCCAATCCTCAACACCTTGTTTAAAATAGGGGCGCCATTTCATTGGAGTAGCGGGGTCTAAATAATAAACAATTGGCTTTATAGGAGAAACTAGTTCGCCATTATCATAGGCTTCTTCATCAGATGGTTCTAATCTCCAACGACGAATAATTTCAATACGGTCTGACTTTAACGCCTCTGAGCTATAATTATATTTTTTTAGACTAAACCACCCAACTCTTTCATCTGTATAGCGAATCTGCATTGGATTTTCTGCTAATGCAATAATAGAATGGTTTATTTGAAAGCTCAAGGTACTTGTTGGATTAGTTCTCGGAGCGCTTGAAGCTTTGTATGTAAGTGTGTGAAGTATTTCTGTATTCTTAGGGAAACTTTTTATAGTATCTATATAACTTCTTTTACCATCTGGATTTCCAATTCCATATTCTTTTTTCAGTCCCTTTCTAATAATGTTGAAACCAGGAGAATCATCATTAAAATAATTGCTTACATCAATTAAATAACGATCGTTCTCTATATTTTTTATCTTAAAAATAGCCAAAATAGGAGGAAAGTTGTTTAGTGCAACACTCAATGATATTGGATCTTTTTCGTCTGCTATATTTACATAACTTTCTTGGGTTAATAAAATTTGCGGTCCTTTTTTTATAAAATGGATAAGCTGTTGACTAGTTTTTGAACCTGCGTTTAAATAAGCCTGATAATTTGCTGGCAGTCTAACAAAACGCGTCACCATTAATAAATCTTTGTCAAGCAACTCTTTTGAAATTTCAAAAAATACTTTACTCTCTTTTTGGTAGGTAGTTATTAGTCCTTCTTGTTTAGACATTTTAAGGGTCAAAGAGTCAATAGATTTTGGAATTTCTTTTTTAGGTTTTTGAGCAATTATTAAAGAACCTTGAAGGAGTAAAAAAAATAATAATTTTTTCATCATTACATCATAATTATAATTAGGTAAAACTAAAATTTATTAAAAAGAGTAATAATTTTTATATGTTAAAAATCAAACTAACTAGATTTTATCTATTATGGTTTTATTAAAGTATTAATAAACGGCTAATCGAAAACTTCTACAATAAGCTCAATTTCAACTGATTGAGCACGAGGAAGTGACGCAACTCCAATAGCAGCTCGTGCATGCTTTCCTTTTTCACCAAAAACAGACACCATTAAATCAGAAAATCCATTTATAACTTTTGGTTGGTCCGTAAAAGAAGGGTCAGAATTAACTAATCCTAAAACCTTTACAATGCGTTTTACTTTATTCAAATTTCCAAGCATCTCCTTCAAAACAGCTAATTGATTTATAGCTGTTAATCTCGCACCTTCATAACCTTGTTCAATTGTAATGTCTACACCAAGTTTACCAGTCATTTCTGTTCCATCAGATTTTTTCGGACCTTTACCTGCTAAAAAGATAAGATTTCCAGTTCTCACACCATTAACATAATTAGCTACTGGTTGAGGGGGGGAAGGCAAGATTATATTCAGTTCCTCTAATCTAGCTTCTGGGTTATAGCTTTCATCTAACATTTCTGGGTTATTTAATTTTTCACATCCAGTTAATAAAGAAGTGAAAATGATTACGTTTAATATGTATTTATAAAGTTTGCTCATAATGGTAGAATTTAATTATCATTTTTTCTTGTTTTAAAGTCTGCGGCCTTCCAAAGAGGATTACTCTCATAATAGTTTCCATTTGTAATCACTGCAGAAACAGTTCTTATATTACTAATATCTATTAAGGGGTTTTTGTCTAAAATAGCAATATCTGCTTCTTTACCAATTTCCAGCGTACCAGTAAATAAATCTAATCCCATTGCTTTTGCCGGGATAATAGTTGCAGTTCTTATAGCTTCTATGGGTGTTAATTTTCCTAATCTATGATAAGTTTCAATTTCTAAATATAGACTAAAAACAGGCACAACGTTATCTGTACCTGCAACTATTGGTATTCCAGCTTTGAAGAATTGACCAATTATATCCATTTCCTTTGTATATCCCTTAATTGCATTTTTTGATTTTTCAGGACTTAGACCATTTCTAAATCTTTTTCCTTCCCACAATTCATAAGCAATTCTATAAGCATCGGGTTCTACTGATTCAATTGCTACTCCACTTTCTACACCCCTTATAATTTGTAATGCAATTGTGGGGTCTAATACCGATTCATGTTTTAATAAAAATGCAATAGCATTATCTATTTGCTTTTGACTCACATCCATTTTTTGAAGAAAATTTCTTCCTAATTCAGTTGATTTCTTATCTGGGAAAAGTACAGTTAAAAATAATCCACTATGACTAAATTGATCCATTCCAAGTTCAACGGCTGTGACTAAATTCCCAACTTTTCTGGGAACATGTCCAGTAACTGATAAACCTATTTTATGAGCCTCTTCAGACAATATTTTCAACATTTCAGGCTCAACGGAAGAATAAATTTTAATTTGTTTATAGCCATTTTTATGATACATCGCTACTACTTCACAAGCTTCGTCAACATTCCTGGCCCGAATAATTCCATTCCCTTTAATTCCAGCACCATCGGTCATACCGGCAAGAATAATATCAGGGCCCATTGCACCTTTTAAATTAATTTCATCCCTAAAGGCAGTTGCAAACTCAATTTCATTACCATTATCACGAATAGTAGTGACTCCTCCAGCTAAATATGCTGGAGCCCATTGTACTTGATTTGAATGAGCGTGCATGTCCCACAAACCAGGAATTAATGTTTTTCCTGAAACATCAATAATCTTACTATTTTCTGGAATTTTAATTTCAAAACGACTTCCAATAGATTTGATTTTACCACTTTCAATAATAAGTGTCATATCTTTTTTCACTTTGTCACTCACCCCATCAATAATATCAGCTCCTACTAAAGCTGTAATTTTAGGTTGTTCAATTTTGTGGTCTTTTGTGTATTTCCTAAGGGAACTAATTTGCTCATTTACATTCCCATCAATAAAAACTTGTAATGCTTCTTCATATCCTTTTCTAATGAGTTCTCTGATTTGCGTGTTTGCTTTAACCAATGCTACAAGTTGATTAGATTTGTTGACCCAAATGGTTCTACCTCCCCAATTAATTCCTTTAACAACATATCGTTCTAATATTTTTTTCTCACCTCTAATTTGCACAATGTCTTGACCAGAATGTACAATGGAAACTTCTCCTCTTGGCAAAGTAGTTATGTTTTTTGGTTTGCCATTTTTAAAATAGTAATGGTAAAGCATCATTTCCATTGCAGCAGGTATATTACTGTGTACCGGAAAAAATACTTCCGGGATATCCGTATTCACAGAATCCATTTCTTTCTCCCAAACAGTAACTTTATTTCCTGACAATAACATTTTAAAATTAATTATTGTATCATTATTTGTTATTCTTCTGTTTAGATAATAGGAAGGTGATAAATCTTTATTTAAGTGTAATATAGCTTGGACACCAGTAACTCTTCCTCTTTCATTTTCTCCTTGCAATGAATTAATTATAATTTTATTATCACTCGAAGTAATAGTATAGGTCTCTTCACCAATTTGTGATTGTCTTCTATATATCAGAAAACTACCCTCTTCATCAATTGGCTCCCATTTTGGAGAAATTGTAAAACAACCAGTCACTAATAGCAACAAAAAAAATGAAATGGTAAATCCACTTTCAGAATAAATTTTTGAAATAATGTAATGATTTATCATTTTTTTAAGTTTTACGTTTAGACATTTTCTATATTTTTTAAACTAAAATATTTAAGGAAATTTTGGAGTAAATCTATTAAAATAATATATGTTTTGCTCATCGGAATTACTTTCAATAACATCTAATTTCCCATCACCATTTAAATCGAAGACCATTACATCATAGGTATTAAAATTTTTATCACTTAAAACTATTTTTTCCCATTTCTGACCATTTCCAAGATTTAAAAACACATTGTTTTTTGCTTTAACATTGCCAACAACAATATCTTCATCTCCGTCCTCATCCAAATCTCCTATGGTAATCGAATAGGTTCTATCTAAACTTTCGTCGAAAACTATTTTTTTTTCATAAGTACCTTTGTTACTTCCAAAGTATATAACATTTGGTTCTCCAATATTTGCTGTAATTATATCAAGATTCCCATCTTTGTCTATATCACTAATGGCTATCGATCTTGTAATGTCTGAACCTGTTCCATAAGGTTCTTTTATAGTGAATTTTAGATTTCCATCGTTTAGGTAAACATAATTCTGTTGGTCATCTCTGTTGGCTAATATCAAATCATTACGGTTATCTCCATTCATGTCTGCTACTTCAACATCAATTGTAGAGTCGTTTTTTGAGCCAAACCCTATAGATTCTAAAAACATTCCTTTACCATCATTTAAACAAATTTCATTTTCTCTTCCTCTGTTGGTAATCAATATATCTATATCTCCATCATTGTCAATATCTGATACTACAATATTTCTAGTTGGGGCGTATTTTTTACCGAAACTAGGTCCTTTAATAAAAATTCCATTTCCGTCATTGATAAAAATATAATTAGGTGCCATGTCATTTCCAACAGCGATATCTAGATCACCATCATTATCAAAATCTGCAAGTTCTGTAGAATAGCTTGTTTCTCTTTCATTTCCCAATGGTCTAGAGACAGTAAAAACTCCTTTTCCGTTATTCACAAAAACTCTATTTTGACCAGGCCAATGTCTTCCGTTTGCAACTAATATATCCGCATCACCGTCGTTGTCAATATCACCTACTCCAATAGATGCAGTTCTTTCTTTGTGAGTTCCTAAAATAAGGCGATCACTATTAAAAAACTCTAAATTTTGGCAGTACGAAAAAATTGAAAAAAAGAAAAAAAAAGCAAAATTTGATAAAGAATTATATTTCATATTGTAAGTTTTATTATAAGAAAATCAATAAATGGACTATTTATATTTTCGTTTATCTCTAGTTCATTGTTTTATGAACAATTAAAAAGCGGACATGAAGACCGCTTTTTAAAACTAACTCTAAAAAACTAATTAAAACATCAATAACCAGGGTTTTGTTCAATATTTTCATTTATATCAGTCTCTATTTGAGGTATAGGTAATACTACACTTTCACTTGCATAGAGAATTTTACAAGTCAAGGAAGTACACTGATTTCTTACGATATCTTGTTTTTTTCGCATTAAATCCCAAAGTCTTTGTCCTTCAAAGCATAGCTCAATTCTTCTTTCTGTCAAAATAGCATCTTTGAGTGTTTGACCTGAATCTGAATTATTAGGTGCAGACGATAATGCACGTTGTCGGACTATATCCAAATCTTTTTGAGCACCTGAAATATTTGTTCCCATTTCTGCTCTTGCTTCTGCTCTAATTAGATATAACTCAGCTAAACGGATAACTTTAACATTGTTCGATCCATTATTATCAGGATATTTTTCCATTCTGTAAGGGGCATAATCTCCACTTAAGAAGTTGTCAACCGTAAAGACGCTTAACCTTTTATCTAAAGAATCATACATTGAGATTACATCACTTGAGGGTAAATAATCACCATAACTATTTTTTAAATATAAACCGCCAATACCATTAGATCCGACATTATCTGTATCTGTCATTGATATCTCAAAAATTGATTCAGAATTATTATCCTTAGACCACAAATCTAAATAGCTGTCATTTGGTATTAGATTATATTCTGAACTTCCAATCACATCACTAGACATTGTTTCAGCATTATTCCAATCTTCTTTATATAAATAAACTCTAGCCAAAAGTGCTTTTACAGAAATATTAGATAGTGTACTAGAATCTCCACTTCGTGAATTATTTTTCATAAGAGATATAGCAGTTGTCATATCAAAAATAATCTGATCATAAACTTCTTTAACTGTATTTCTTGATGGTCTATCGGATGGATCAAAATCGAGAGATAATGGAACTCCTAAATGACTTCCATCTGCTGTATATTTATAATGTTGAGCAAAAAACCTGACCATATCAAAATATACTAAGCCTCTTAATGCATGTGCTTCTCCTATGATATGACTTTGTTCATCTGATATAGCACTAGGTACTGAAACTTTTGAATTAATTATTATGTTGGCTGCATTAATGGCCTCATACATATCAGTCCATAAATTACTAGCATCAGAATCAGAAACGTTTACAACATGCTCTGCATAAAAAATAATTCTATTTGCTTGAGAGTTTTGTTTGACATCATCTGCCATTACATCAGGTATTAGAAACATATATCTACCATAGTAATTTGGACTTGAAATTGTATTGTATATTCCAGTAATTGATGAGCTATAATCCTCAATATTAGTTAAAGCCTCTGTATCTGCAACCTCTTGTTGAGGTGTAAGTTCTAAAAACGATTTTGAACATGACAAAATCATTCCTATCATCATAATCAGTATTATTTTATTATTTTTTTTCATGGTTCTATATATTATAATTGTATGTCAATTCCTAAAGAAATTGTTTTTGAAGCAGGAGTTAGTTGGTCGTAGGTTCCATTTATTGACTGCTCTGGATCCATATATAAATCTCGATCTTTTGTAAATGTCCATATGTTTGTCCCTCTTAAAAATAAACGAATAGAGTTTACATCTAAGGCCGATATTAATGTATCAGGCAAGTTGTATGCCAATGTCAAATCTCTTAATCTAACAAAACTTCCATCATATAACCATCTAGAAGTTGCTCTTTCACCACTTCCTGGACTTCCTCCCCATCTGTGCATAGGAAGTAGGGCATCTGTTTTCCCAGGAACCCATCTATTTTCAAAGGCCCATGTAGCTGTACTTCTAGGTGTTAGCCTACCATCAGCAAGACTTCCTCGAGCCCTACCATCAAACAAATAATTTCCATAGGAATGAATGAAGTTTAGGTCTAAACTAATCCCTTTATAATTCAGAAAAGTATTAAACCCGCCATAATATTTAGGGGTAGCTGATTTGCCATCCAAGAATTTATTAGCATCTTTTACACCATTAGTTTTTTCTGATTTAGATGAATCAGCATAGTATTGGATTTGTCCACTTGATGCCTCAATACCCGCAAACCCATAGACATAATAAGATTGAAAATCTTTACCTTCTTCTCTTCGGTAAACACCAGAAATATAATCTTCGGTAAGTTTGGTAATCTTATTTTTAAGAAAAGTTGAATTAATTCCTAAACTCCATCTAAAATTTTCATTATTAATAATATCAGCATTTAAAGTAAGTTCTAAACCGGAATTTGTCATTTCTCCAAAATTCTGTGTAAGAGAAGAAAAACCTGTAGTTCTTGAAATAGGTACGTCTAAAATAAGATCAGAAGAAATTCTTTTAAAGTATTCTACAGTACCGGAAAAACTTGATAAAATGCCAAAATCTAATCCTACATTAAAATTTTTCTGTGTTTCCCAAGTTAAATTAGGATTCCCAATTTGACTAGGGCTTCCACCTGGGCTTCCATTATAATCTTGTCCATAACTATATAGTCCCTGTGACGGGAAATTACCAATTGCAGCATTTCCTGTTAATCCCCAAGAACTTCTTAATTTAAGGAGATCTAGAAAAGAAATACTATCAAGAAAATCCTCTTTGCTAACAATCCAACTTGCCCCAACAGAGTAAAAAGTTCCCCATCTATTATCTAAACCAAACCTTGATGAACCGTCGCGTCTAACACTTGAAGAAAGATAATATTTTCCTAAATAATTATAATTCGCTCTTGAAAAAATTGAAGCAAATGTGAATTCGGATCTAGCCCCTCTTACAGCAAATTCAGCTGAAGAACTGTTAAGTGTTTGTAACTTATCGTTAGGAAATTGTGTTCCATATGCGCTGTGTGATTGTCGCGTAGATTCTTGTGCTTCATAACCTGCCAAAAGATTTAAATTATGATCCGAGCCTAAATTGAAATCATAATTTAATGTTTGTGTTCCTACCCAATTTTTATTTAAAATAGTTGAATTATAAGCAATACCTCCTTTTCCCCTTGATCCACCACCATATCTTGGATTTTTATATTCTGATTCATCTAAACTGATTACATCAAAATTCCATTGAGAGCGAAATGTTAAGTTATTTATAAGTTTGATTGAAACAGCAAAATTATCAATAATTCTAATTTGTTTAGTTTCTCTTAAATCGTCACCACTTAACATACCAACAGGATTAGATCCTGCCATAGGAAAATAGTTTTTGTGCTCTCCATTAAATCGTCCTTGTTCATCATAAATTGGAATTAACGGTGATAATTCTAAGGCAGCTTTTAAAGGATTATCCCATGAACCGCCATCATTAAAAGTATTAGATTTAAGATCGGCGATTGTTATATTATTTTCGATGGTTATATGATCATTAACTTTAAATTCGAGGTTAGCACGTGCACTCATTCTTTGAAAATCTGAACCAAGTATAAAACTTTCTTGGTCATAGTATGCTGCAGAAGCAAAGTACTTTAGATTTTCATCTCCACCTCTTGCACTTAAGTCATAACTTTGAGTGATACCAACACGAGTAATTGATTCTAACCAGTCTGTGTCCGTAGGTTTACCTGTTGAAGGATCAATTAGTTGTTGAAATCTATCGTCAAACTTGTTTTGGGCTTGAGCAGCAGTGTCTCCTCTATTCATATAGCCTTCAAGAAATAGCTGGGTATATTGTTGAGCATTTATTGGCTTAAGAATGTTTTGTGATGCGACAGAGTTAAATCCTGTTAAAGATTTAAAAGTAATTATTGCCTCTCCAGTTTTTCCAGATTTTGTATTAATTAAAATAACTCCATTAGCTCCCCTCGAACCATAAATTGCTGTCGATGCAGCATCTTTTAATACTGTTATAGATTCGATATCGTTAGGATTAATGGCAGACATGACATTAGTACTTCTACCATTATTGTCATTCGTTGCTATACTTCCTGACTGAACTGGAATTCCGTCGATAACATATAAAGGTTCACTTGATGCGGTAATTGACCCAATACCCCTAATACGAATTTGCGTATTAGCACCTGGACCACCATCTATAGCTGTTGCTTGAAGACCAGCCATACTTCCTCTTAATGATTGTTCGAAGGTTGATGTTGGCGCTTGTTCTAAAGTTTTACTTGTTACTAAACCTACTGAGCCGGTTAAAGATTCTTTAGTTTGTATACCATAACCTGTTACGAGAACTTCATCTAAAGAAGAAGCATCTTGTTGCATTATGACATTAATTACTGTTTTGTTTTTTACAGCAATTGTTTGTGTTAGCATACTTATATAAGAGAATTCTAAAATAGCCCCTTCATCAATATTGATAGTGTAGTTTCCATCAAAATCTGTTTGAGCTCCAGATAAAGTTCCCTGAATAAGAATATTAACCCCAATTAAAGGTTGATCAGTATCGTCAACAACATTTCCAGTTACTGTAATTTGTTGGATAACTACTTCACTTTTTTCTAAATTGCTTTTGACGCTTCGTTTGGGTATTTTCCTAACAATAACCTGCTTACCGTTAATAATATAAGTTAAAGATGTATTCAAGAATGCTTTATCCAAAATATTGGACAATTCTGAATTTTCCATATTTATAGATATCGTCTTATTAGTTTCTAAGACATCATCTTTATAGAAAAAGACATATTCAGCAAAGTTTTGAATTTCTTTGAAGAAATCTTCTAAAGTTACATTTTCTACATCAATGTCAATTTTTGGTTCAGCTAATGTTGGGTTTGCATAAATCGAGCTAAGATTGATACAAATAGATATTATAAAAATTTTCATAATAGCTAATATTCCCTTATGTATTTTTTTCATATTTTTATTTTTTATTTAATGTTGCTGTAAATTTTCAGCGATGCTAATTTAATAGCCGGAAAATATTCTAGTATTTTCCGGTTTTTTTAATCAAATAATTAATCATTCTTTACAATAGTTTTTTAATTACTTATAATTATTTCACTTTTATTTAAAATATATTTCATACTAGTACTCTTTTGTATGTTTTTAATTACAGTATTGAGATTATCATTCAAGTCAAGATATCCAGAATAGGTTTCTTTCATTAGGTTTTCGTTATCAATAATAATATTCACTTTATAGAATCGCGACAATCGATTCATTATATATTCTAGGCTATTATTTTTAAAAATCAGGATTCCATCTCTCCATGAGAAATAATTACTTACATCAACTTTACTTGATACAATACTTTTATCCTCCCTGTTATACTGGGCTAGAGTACCAGGAGAAATCTTCAACTTATCAGTATTTACGAGTTGTGAATTATTTTTATAGCTAATCTGAACGCTGCCGCTTTTAAGAACTGTATTAACTGCGTTTTCATTCAAATAGTTTGTAACTCCAAAAACAGTTCCCAAAACTTCTATTTCTTGATTGTTAGAAATCACAAAAAACGGTTTTTGTTTATTGTGTTTTACATCAAAAATAGCTTCACCTTCTAAATAAACCTCTCTTTTAGTATTTTCAAAAACAGCAGGGTAAACTAATTTTGAACCAGAATTAAGCCATACTTTACTCCCATCTGAAAGGTGAATTTGTGATCTTTTTCCGAAGGGAACCAATATTGTATTATAGACAGTTTTATTATTTTCATTAACTTGTTGAATAACTTCTTTTTCATCACCTATTGTCACCTTTTTTCCACTACTAGAATAATTAATGGTTGTGGTTTCTTCATGAATTTTAAGATTTTCACCCTCTCCTAGTATGAGTAATACTTTGTCAAAATTATCGTAATCAATTTTTTCTGTAGATTTAACAAAATCATTAATTGATTCATTAGAATGTTTACTATTGTAATGGGTTAATCCAATTAGAATAGTGATTGAAGCAACCATTCCAATCACATATTTCCTGCGGTTTATTTTAAATATATGTTTGTCAACAGATTTGAAAATAAAATTTTTCAAGAGCTCTTTTTCTAATTTACTTATAGACATTTTGCTATTCAGATGAGTACTTTTTTGTTTCATAATTTATTTATTGGAGTATGATAAAAAAAAATTTTAGCCACTCAAATATAATAAGAAGTATTTTCTATTATTATAGACAATATTTTTCAACATTAAATAAAAATGCTAAAGGTAAGAGACGTTTTTTCTCAATTTTTTTATTGCTCTGTATATTGTTGTTCTTGATGTTTCTAATGAAACTTCCATAATTTTAGCTATTTCTTCATAAGTTTTTTCTTTATTGAATCTCAAGTACAATCCTTTTCTTTGTTTTTTAGTTAAAGAATTTATTCCCATCATTAAGTTATTAGTCCTTCTTAATGAAACTTCACTTGAGATAATAGTTTCCTCATGTGATTTAGAATAATTTTTATTTTTATAATTTTTTGAGTCTTGAACCTCCATAGATAGAGGAATAATTTTCCGAAAATATTTTCGGTTTATTTTTCTTTTTAATGATTTAAAAAGATAATATTTAATGTTATCTGTCATTGCTAAATTTCTCCTGTATTTAAATAAATCAATGAACAAATCCTGAATACAATCCATAACATGTGCCCTATCTTTTGATATACTCATACCATATGAATATAATAATTCGATATATTCATCGTAAAGTTCTCCTAGTGCAGCTCTATCACCATTCTTTAAATTCAACCAAATTTTTGAATGTGAATCTTTTACAATAAATAATGTATCAAAACCAACTACAGGAGTTTTTAGTTTATTTATAGCTTTTTTTTCAATCTTATTTTTTGGTGTCAAAAACATTTTTTTTTGATCTTCCATATTGATTTATGATATTAATATCTATTAAACATTATAACAGGATATTATATACTATAAGCAAACAATTTAGTCTGTATAGACAAAATAAACATGCTTTTCATAAATATATTTTAAACAAAAATTAATTGAAAGTTTTATGACTTTGAATAATGAATAAATATTAATCTAAAAACGATCTAAAAACGATCTAAAAACGATCTAAAGCGGATAGTCTAGCTGTATTTATTTGAGCTTTTGTTAATGAATATCCATTTGATCCACCACCCATTAAACACTTTGAGTTACATTCATTATGATTTAAACCCAATACATGCCCTATTTCATGTGAAATTGTTCTTGAAAGTGATCCTCTTATAAATGAATTTTGACTTTCTTTAAGTAATGTTTTTTCAGGAATACCACCTCCATTATGTTTGTTTGTCCAAGTACCTACAACACTGTGAAAATTAAAGTCCCTCATTGCATTTCCCTGAGAGGTATTTCCAATAAATGGGAATATATAAATATGAAATAAATTTTTTTCTAATTCATTATCATTACTCATGTAGCTTGGCTGCATTAATGAAAATAAATGTGGAAGTCGTTCAGGATTTGATCGCCCTTGTGAATCTCTTTTTGTGCTTGATATAAATGCAATTGACTCTTCGTATAATTCACTTTTCACAACATCTTCTTTAATAACTGATTCAATTTTCCATTTAATATCTGCTTGCTCCCAAATTGAATTAATTTCTGGTAAAATAATTTCTGACACATCTTCATTACTTATCCAACTAGGCATATTCAATCCTGAAGGATGTATCATAATTATATCTGACATTATGTGAATTCTTAATTTTAATTCAATAATTGATCTTTCTAGATTATTTTCAACTATTTTAAAAGGATTATCTTCCTTTGAATTTTCCAAACAACTATTAAATGATAATAAAATTAAGATTGTAAGGAAATAAAATATTTTTTTGTTTGAAAGAGATGTTTTCATTTTTTTAAAAATATTATTCACTCAACACCTCTTCGAAATATCTTAGCCAATTAAGGCCTAATATTTTTTCAATATCACCAGAGCTATATCCTCTTTTATCTAAAATCTGAGCTACATATTTGTAACGTTCAGCTTTGTCGAGCTCAGGTATCCATGGAGGCCATTGTACTTTATAAGAAGGTTTAAATCGAGTTAAACGCGGTATGTACCAATTTTCTCGAGTTGCACCTGCTTTTTCAAGCCCTTGAATTGCAAAATCTGCAGCAACACCAACATGATCTATTCCACCGACTTTAACTGCATGATCAATATGATCAACATAGGTTTCTAATGTTGTTTTAGTACCTAGACTAGGTCCAATCATATAACCAAGACAAATTACTCCCATAATTCCTCCTTTATTTGCCATGTCTCGAATTTGCTTATCAGTTTTTGAGCGTGGATGTTTTTTGTATAAAGATTCACACATTGTATGGTTAAAACAAGGTCCAGTATTACTGAATCGTATACCATCATTTGTTGTTTGATGGCCGCAGTGTGATAAATCTACAATAATACCTCGTTCATTCATTCGCTCAACAGCTTCAATTCCAAAATCAGATAATCCAGCATTGGTTCGTTCTGTGCATCCATCTCCTAGAAGATTTCGTTGGTTATATGTTAATTGAATCCAGCGAGTACCTGCTTGGTATAGTACATCTATATTATCAATTGATTTCTCAATCATTGTTGCATTTTGAAAACCAAACAATATAGCAACTTTGTTTTCTTTTTTTGCACGAGTAAAATCATCAGCAGTTTTAGCAAAAATTAATTTATCTGAGTTAATTTCTATACGTTTTTGCCATTCAGTCAATGACTTTAGTGCCGACTTTAGGCTTCCTGATGCCAGTGAAGTTCCAAAACCTGTATATCCTGATTTAGTTAATGCATCGAAAGACTCTTCATTCCAATCACGAGAAATTACTAGCCCGTCTATAATTATTGCTTTTTTAAATAGTTCAGCAATTTTTTGCTGTTGAGAACTTGATCTAAGTGATTCGTTAAAAAATCCATGTTCCCATGAAAAATTACTTAAAATTTGTCCAGGTAAAAGTAGTCCTGGAGGGATCATTTTCATTAAATTTCTACGGTTCATATTAATGAATTTATTTATGTCTAATTAATTCTATAATTAAGCTACTAAAAAAGAAAAAGAATTTTTTCAGTTTTATCGGTTTTACTACTTGTAATGTTTTATTCCCATTGAGGCATATAATTCTTTGGAATAATAGATATTACCTCCTTTCATCGTCCACTCAATATTTCTTAATTTACTAATGTCTTTTATTGGATTCCCATCAATTAAAATGAGATCAGCTTGTTTGCCGACTTCAATAGATCCGAATAATTTTGAAACACCAATAATTTCAGCAGCTTTTATAGTCGCCAGTTTTAGAACTTCTGCTGAAGGGATCCCTGATTTTTCATAAAGTTCTAACTCACGATGAAACAAGAATCCAGGTAGTCCATCAGTTCCAGGAACAATACCAACTCCTTTTTGATATAAATCAAAAATTACCTCCAACATTTTATCAAATGATTTAATATAATTTTCTTCTTGTCCTCTAGGTTTTGGTAAACCTCCACTGTAATATTTACGCTGGTTAATCAAAGGGAGTCTATTTATTATTTTTTTAAATGTTGGGCTTGGCTTTCCTTTTTTTGAAACAAACATGTTTTCAAAAATAGATACTGTTGGATCAATTAGAATTTTATTTGATTTTAATAGTTCAACAAAATCAAGATATTCGTCAGATTTTAAATCAAGATTTACTCCGTGTTTTGCAACCATTGTAAATCTTAACGGAGTTCGAGTGTCGATAGTGTCGGATAAAAAATTTAAAAATAGCATATTCATATGTTGTATTTCATCATAACCACTTTCGATGGCTTTTGAAGCAGTCATATAAGCAGGTATATGCCCACTGACCTTCATACCTATGTTATGAGCTTCTTTAATCAATGGGCGAACCCATTCAGGTTTGATAGAACTATATAATTTTATTTGTTGATATCCCAATTTTTTATACTCTTGAATCTCCCTTAAGCCTTCTTCAAGGTTATTGACAACATTCCGTTGATTTGCAAAAGGGCCTGGACCATCAATAATTCCTGAGAAAGTAACAATACGAGGGCCAATAATTTCATTATTATTAAACTGGTTACTTAACTTTTTTAATTGTTTATTATTAGCCAAATCTCTCACGGAGGTTACTCCTCCAGCTAGATGGAGTGCTCCTCTGAATTTATTATTATGTGTATGCGAATCAAACATTCCTGGCATTAACGTTTTTCCAGTTCCATCAATTATCTTAATACCATTAATCAAATTCTTTTGACCGTTAAGCCTAATTTCTTTAATTATATTTTCTTCTACAAAAACATCCTGATTTAAAATTAATGTCCCTTGTTTTGTAAAAACATTTACATTTTTAATTACCACTTTTTTAAACTTATGCGAAAGGTTCTTAGAAAGATTAAATAAGTAATCATCTTCAATACTATCCTGAAGTACTTTCATTTCGAGGCGATGGGTTTTCATATCCTCTCTAACAACATGTAAATTTCCGTTTATTCTACAAATCATTTGATCACCATTCATCCAAATATAAGTAGGTTTAATATCCAATCCTTTTATCATTAAAAGATCGGCTGGGACATTATCTCCTATATTTAAAGAAATCTTTTTAATTAATTGTAAATTCCCCTCAGGATATAAGTTAATTTTTTTAGTATTTGATGTTAACAAAAGATTAGCAAGAATTTCATAAATAGCAGGAGACCCATCGTAACGAAAGTATAATTCATCACCATTAAAGATGTCTTTATCTTCTCCACTTGGATTCATCCATAAAGCTCTTTTATCATTGCTTGTGAAATTTTCATAAATAGAATCCTTAAGGTAATTAACCCCTATAGTAGAATGTTTTATAATATATTTTTTTTTATTTAAAATGATTTCTTCCTGGAAATTTGGTCCACGTCCTCTATCGGTATATTGATACGAAAAGCCAAAGCTGTTTTCTCCTAGAATCCATTTTTTATAATTTCCAGCTAAACTTTCTCGAAATACAACATCATAATTTGTTATATCAGAACTATTTATTGAAACTTCTGTTTTTGGTGAACAACTGATTAACAATGAAAAAATTAAAAAAGTGATGATGATTAAGTTTTTCATTTTAAATAAATTAATTAGAATCAAACCTTAATGTTTTTATCGGTTTTGTTGTTTTCATTTGTATCCATAAGCAGTCTATTTATAATTTATAGACATAATTTATGAAAAAATAGTTGAGTTAATTAAAATAGATCAAAAGGTAAATTATTTAAATCTACATTTCCACCAGAAATAATAATTCCTACTTCCAAGCCATAAAATGATTCTTTCTCTTTTATTAATGCAGCTAAGGCAACTGCACATGATGACTCACAGACAATCTTTAAGCGTTCCCAAATTAATCTCATTGCCTCTACAATTTCTTTTTCTGTTACCCTAATAATTCGATCTACCCCTTCTTGAATTATCGGAAAATTTTTATCTCCCAATTGAGTTTTTAGACCGTCAGCAATGGTGTTATTAGTTTTGTTAGACTCTATAAAGCCACTTTTTAAAGATCTGTATGCATCATCTACCTCAAATGGTTCACCTCCATAGACTTTACAGTTTTTCCCAAAATAGTTAGCTGAGAGTGCTGTTCCAGCGATTAGTCCACCTCCACCAACAGGTGCAAATATTGCATCTAAATTTGGTTGCTCCTCTAGTAATTCTTTGGCAGCTGTTCCTTGTCCTAAAATAACATCTATGTCATTTGACGGATGCAAAAAAGTTGCCCCAATTGTATCTTTAATATTATTTGCAGCAGCTTCTCTGGCTTTCAATGTTGGAGGACATTCTATTAATATACCTCCATAGCCAATCACACCTTCTTTTTTTATCTTTGCGGCAGTCGAAGGCATCACTATATAAGCCTTTATACCTATACTTTGTGCGGCAAGCGATAGTGCTTGAGCAAAATTTCCAGATGAATGAGTCACGACACCTTTTGAACGCTGAAATTTTGATAATTTCAAAATTGCGTTAGTAGCACCACGCATCTTAAAAGCTCCCATTTTTTGAAAATTTTCACATTTAAAATACATCTTAGCACCGACTATCTCATTTAGAAGTTTTGAACTTAATACAGGAGTATTATGGATGTATGGTTTAATTTTTTGATGAACTTCTATAAGATTTTCTTTATACATATTTTATTTATTTAAAATTGCTGTCATTTCTATTTCTAGCAAACAACCAAAATGTAATTTCCCACTTGGAATAATAGATCTAACTGGCTTATGATTTTCAAAAAATAAACTGTAACTTTTATTTACTTGATCCCATAGATCAATATCAGAAATATATATTCGTACCTGAATAACATCCATTTTTGATGATCCGGCTTCTTTCAAAATATTTTCTGTGTTATTTAAAACTAAATTGGTTTGTTCCTCAATAGTGGATGGAATGGTTCTTGTGTCATTTTCAATTGGTAACTGGCCAGATAAAAATAAAAATCCATTATGAGAAATACATTGAGAATAATGCCCACTAGTTTTGGGCATATTTGGGGTGGTTACAATTTTCATATTAATAATATTTTCCAGTTTTTAAATCTCTTTTCATCTCTTTTGACTTTTTCACTAGTCCATTCATAGCTATGTAAACTCCATTCTTGCTTATGCTTGCCATTGCAATTGCACTTCCCAAGTTAATTGGGGCATCTGAATCAGTAAATCTTTCAGGGCGCATAGCTCCAGTGATTACAATTAACTTATCCTTTATATTAGAATCGATATAATCAGCTGTTTTTATCATAGAATCAGTTCCATGTGTAATTATAAACTTTTGTTCTTTATGATTCTTAATAAGTGAAATTAAATCAGCTCTATCAGAATTTGTAATATCTAAGCTATCCTTTTGACAGAGAGTAAGAATTTCATATTCAAATGATGGATTAAGTTTTTCAAGGATTCTAATGGTTGCTGGATCTCCAAATTCAAATGCCCATCCTTTAGTTTTATTTGGGTAATCTTTGTCAATGGTTCCCCCTGTTTGTATAAAAATTAATTTCATTTCTGTATTGTATTAGTCCCATTAATATTTGAATCTCGTAAAGTAAAAATATGAGATTTTAATAGATTTACCAACATAGTTTATTTACTTCCATAAATTGGATGAGTGTTTCTATCGTATTTTTTTTCAACAGAACGGATTAGTAAATAGCCCTTGTATATTCAGTAAAAATAATTGTACTTTATTTAACATATTATAAAGATTATAAATCTCCCTTGGAGATTAAATGTGTAATTCAAGGTTAGCACTGATGCTATTAATTTTTTATGTTAATGATCTTTCAAATCTATGGGCAGGTTAATTACCTTTTTTCATGGTTCATTTTTTTTTGAGTTTGCTTAACTCTTTTGCTTGATTACTATTAATTAAGATGAGATTGGCTTTTTTTAAATTCAACAAATCCAAATGATTTAATATATGTAAGTTAAATAATTTTAATATTTAAAATAATCTATAATAGATTAAATAACAGTACGTTAAAAAAATGTATATTGTAGTATTAATCAATTTTTTATATGAAAACATTTTTAATCTCATTTATAAGTGCATTATTGTTATTTCCATTTCAAGAAGTAAATGCACAACGAAAAAAGAAAAACATAAAGACAACTTCTAAAGAAGTCTCTTTAGATGCATTTAAATTTAGAAATGTAGGTCCTGCTTTTTTGTCCGGACGAATCGCCGATATTGTCACCCATCCAGACAACGATAATGTTTGGTATGTTGCAGTAGGTTCTGGTGGTGTTTGGAAAACTGAAAATGCAGGAACTACTTGGTCTCCCATTTTTGATGATCAATCGACTTATTCTACGGGCTGTATTACCCTAGATCCAAGTAATCCATCCACTGTTTGGGTAGGTTCTGGAGAAAATGTTGGAGGTAGGCATGTTGCTTATGGAGATGGTATTTTTAAAAGTACTGATGATGGTAAAAGTTGGAATAATATGGGGCTTAAAAACTCTGAACATATTTCAGAAATCATTGTACACCCTACAAATTCAGATATTGTTTGGGTAGCAGCTCAGGGCCCTTTATGGAGTAAAGGTGGAGAGCGTGGATTATTTAAAACTGTAAATGGAGGAAATACCTGGAAGCAGGTTTTGGGCAATAAAGAATGGACTGGGGTAACCGACATTATGTTAGACCCAAGGGATTCCAATGTACTTTACGCAGCTACTTGGGATCGCCATAGAACAGTTGCTGCACTTATGGGCGGTGGTCCAGGTACAGCAATTTATCGCTCAGATGATGGAGGAAACAACTGGAAGAAATTAGAAAAAGGTTTGCCAAAATCTAATATGGGAAAAATAGGTATTACTATTTCTCCACAACAACCCGATGTGATTTATGCTGCCATCGAATTAGACAGAAAACAAGGAGGGGTATATCGCTCTTCTAATAGAGGAGAGTCTTGGATAAAAATGTCTAATACTGTTTCTGGTGGGACTGGGCCACATTATTATCAAGAACTCTATGCTAGTCCTCACGAATTTGATCGATTATACTTAATGAATGTGCGCGTTTTAACTTCTGGAGATGGGGGAAAAACTTTTAATCAATTGCCAGAACGTAATAAGCACTCAGATAACCATGCAATTGTTTTTAAAGATGATGATCCAAATTACATTATGTTAGGAACGGATGCTGGAATTTATGAAAGTTTTGACAATGCTAAAACATGGCGTTATATTAAAAACTTACCATTAACGCAGTTTTATAAAGTAGCAGTTAATAATGCTGCCCCCTTTTATCATATTTTTGGTGGAACACAAGATAACGGGTCTGCTGGTGGTCCCTCTGCTACAGATGAGCGTGAAGGTATAGCAAATAAACACTGGTATAAAACTTTATTTGCTGATGGACATCAGTCTGCAACCGATCCAGTTTATAATAATATTGTTTATGCAGAAACTCAGCAAGGAGGTTTGCATCGTGTAGATCTATCTACAGGAGAGCAAGTTTCTATTCAGCCACAAGCTTCTTTGGGAGATCCACACGAGCGTTTTAATTGGGATGCACCAATTTTGGTGAGTCCTCATAATCCCTCTCGTTTATATTTTGCATCTTATAGAGTGTGGAAGTCTGAAAGCCGTGGTGACGATTGGACTCCTATTTCTGGAGATTTAACAAGAAATGAGGACAGAATTACACTTCCTATTATGGGGCGCCAGCAAAGTTGGGATAATGCTTGGGATGTTGGAGCTATGTCAAACTATAATACAATTACTTCATTAGCAGAATCACCAGTTCAAGAAGGACTTTTGTATGCTGGAACAGACGATGGATTTATACAAGTTTCTGAAAACGGTGGAGATTCATGGCGTTCAATCCCTGTGACAAAACTCGGAATATCTTCACGCTCTTTTGTTAATGATATAAAAGCTGATTTATTTGATGCCAATACAGTTTATGTTGCACTTGATAACCACAAAGAAGGTGATTTCAATCCATATTTGTTTAAAAGTATAGATAAAGGAATGACATGGAAATCCATTTCAAACAACATTCCAAAACGAACATTGGTATGGAGAATGGTACAAGATCCTGTTAAAAATAATTTACTTTTTGCAGCCACAGAATATGGAATTTATACCTCACTAAATGGTGGAGAGGCTTGGCAAAAACTTCCAGGCACTCCAACAATTTCATTTCGGGATTTAACCATCCAAAAACGAGAAAATGACTTGGTAGCTGCTTCTTTTGGAAGAGGCTTTTACGTGTTAGATGATTATTCAGCCTTACGTGATTTTACCGCAGAAAATTTAGCTAAAAAAGCAAAACTATTTTCTCCGAGACCTGCTAAGTGGTTTGTCCCTCGAAGTAAAGTTGGGAATACAGGTGCAGATTATTATTTTGCTAAAAATCCTGAGTTTGGGGCTGTATTTACGTACCATCTTTCTGGGGATTATAAAACCGAAAAGCAATTAAGAAAAACAGCTGAAAAGAAGCTTAAAAATGCAAATATTCCATTTCCAGGATGGGATGCTCTAGATTCTGAAGCTTCTGAAAACTCAGCTCAGATTATTTTAATCATTAACGATACTGATGGAAACGTTATTCAAAAAGTAAATCAAAAGGCATCAAAAGGTAGTCACCGAATTTCTTGGAACTTATCCCATTTTAATCCTTTTGCAATTTCAAGTGACGGAAATACTAGAAGAAGTTATAGAAGAGGAGGAACGATGGCTACTCCTGGAACCTATTCTGCCTCACTTCATCTAGAAAAAAATGGAATTGTATCTCCATTAGATGGTCCTGTTACTTTTGAAGTTACCCCTATTCATGAGGGAGTATTAAAAGGAACTAGTTATGAAGATTTCAACACTTTCCGAGTTTCTTTAGTTAAATTGTTACGAGAAATTAATGGTGTTCAAGACGTGCTAAATTCAAGTACAAGAAAACATAAAGTCATGACCGTAGCTTTATCACGATCTAATATAACGCCAGGTGAAATAGAGGGTCAGTTAGCTGATTTAAAAATTGCGATTGATGCAATTGAAAAAATACTTAATGGAAGTGACTCAAGAAGTGCTATTGGAGAACGCAATCCTGCAGGCATGCAAAACTATCTCTCAAATGCAATGAGTGGTATGCGAAATAGTTACGGACCTACAGGTGTTCACAGAAAAAGCTATGAAACTGCTAAAAAAATCCTAATTTCAGTAAAAGCAAAGGTAATAAATATTGAAGCTTCAATATTACCAATTGAGGCAGCATTAAAAAATGCTGGAGCTCCACACATTAACGGACAAGGTATAAACTAAAGAAGTTTATTTAAGTTTTCAAAAAGGCTGTTCATTAGAACAGTCTTTTTTTTATTTTTCTAACGAATAGGAGTTTGAGGAGATAATTCGAAGCATACTAGTCCAAAATATTGAGTGGCAGCAAGTAAATGATCAAAAATATCAGCTGATATATGTTCGTAATTCTTCCAATTTTTATCAGAACAAAAAGCATAAACTTCTAATGGAATACCTTGAGAAGTTGGGGAAAGCTGTCGACACATAATAGTCATATTTGAATTTACCATCGGGTGTTCTTCCAAGTATGCTTCTGCATAGTGTCTAAATAGTCCTAAATTGGTCAAGTTTCTACCGTTAATTAGCATTGACTTATCTATGTTTTTTTTCTTGTTATGTGATTCAATCTCAGTTTTTATAGACTGTAAAAAAGATTTAATACGTTCAATTTTTTCTAATTTTTTCAAAGCTTTATCCTCCATAAAGTGAATACTATCAATTTTTATTAATAGAGACCGTTTAATTCTTCTTCCTTGCGATTCACTCATACCACGCCAATTAATAAAAGAATCTGATATGAGTTTATAAGTGGGTATCGAAGTGATTGTATTGTCAAAGTTTTGAATTTGAACCGAAGAAAGACTGATGGAAATTACATCTCCATCTGCATTATTATTTGGCATACTGATCCAATCTCCAATTCGAACAGTATCATTTACTGTAATTTGAACACTAGCTACAAACCCAAGAATAGTGTCCTTAAAAACAAAAAGAAGTACAGCTGATAAAGCCCCAAGTGTTGTTAAAAATGTACCAATATCTTTTCCTGTTAAAACAGATAAAATCAGGATAGTTCCAATAAACCATAAGAAAATCATAAATACCTGAATGTAACTATCTATTGGCTTATCTTTAAAAGATGGGTATAGCTTTATATAGTCTTTCAGGGTATTAAGCACAGCCATTATTAAATTAATTACTGCGACAATGGTAAGTGCTTCTAAAATATTCTTTAATATGGAAGATCCTGCGGGGTAGTTTGAAATTACTTGAGGTAAAAATTCATACAGAAATAAAATTGGTAAAAAATGTGATATACGTTTAGCCGTTTTATTCTTCAATAATAAATCATCAAAACTAGATTTCGTTTTTTTAGCGATTTTGCTAAAAATTTGTAAAATAACTTTCCTAGTAAACCAGTATATTAAATAACTGATTGTAAGGAGAAATAAAACAATTAATGCTCTGCCTAAAAATTGAGCCCAGAAATTGTTTAATCCTTTTTCCGAAAGAAACGTTACAAAACGCATTACAAGTTCCATCATGTTAAAATTTATTAAAGAATACGAAATTAAACAATTATGTTCTTCATACAAGATGCATAATAGATTCAAATTTTTATACTTTTTTAATAGATTACTACAATCTCTTTATTTAGAGGTCTCAAGAAGTATTTTAGCTTGTTTTTCGATAACGATTGCCAATGAAATGTAGTCATTTTTTTGGGTTAATGGATTCATCAATACGGTTCTTAGATATCTTTTTTCTTTAATTTCACATGACGTTATATAAAAATCACCTGAATTAATCAATTTATAGCGAAGCTCAAGTTGTTGCTTATCTGTCAATAAATCAGGGCGATATTGAAAACAAAGGATATTAGATTCTGGTTCATAAGGACAATAAAACTCTTTATGATTATTTAAATAATTATATAAGTCTCTTGCTTGTTGGAAGCTATTTTGAATAAAGTTACCTATTGCTTTTTCTCCTTCTAAAGCAAAACTCCAATAGAGCTTCATTCCTAGAGCAGATTTAGTACATTCAATTGTATAGGGCATAGAATCCATCCCAATGACATCTTCATCGTGGAATACATAACTTCCTTTTTGCTGAAAGGCGTTTATTTGAGAAATAACATTTTTGTAGAGAACAGCAGTGCAAAGTGCTGGAACTCGCATCATTTTGTGAGCATCCCATATTAATGAATCTGCACGTTCTATTCCTTTTACATTATGTTTATCTTTTTCAGACAACAAAGCAGCAGCTCCATGAGCTCCATCTACATGAAACCAGAGAGCATGTTTTTCACAAAAATCAGCTACTTCTTCCAATTTGTCAAAAAGACCAGTAGAGGTTGCGCAGGCATTTGCAACTACTGCCATTATACGTTTCCCTTCTTTTAATTGTTGAGTATATACTTCTTCAAGGTTTTCTGTTATGAGTACTTCATTTTTATCAACAGATACAGGAATAAATGCATTCTTACCCATTCCCATTATTGAGAGCGCTCTAGCAATTGAGTAATGTGCCGTACTTGGACCCATTACAACTAAATCTTTTGGAGAACCTTTTGTCCATGCTTCAGGAGCAATAGCAGCTCTAGCAGCTGACAGTGCAGTTAGATTTGCAATAGAACCTCCATGTGTTAAGACACCGCTTCCGTTTTTTTTATTTAATTTAAAATCATAAAGATTTTCACCTTTAAACCACCCTAAATGTTGTAACATCCAATTTATCATAAACCCTTCTAAGGTCGCCCCAGCTGGCCCCATTTCATATAATGAGCTAGGGTTATTAACGGTACCGTGAATCCAATCAGGAATGCCTGAAAGATCTTGAGGAACAGCAACCTGATGACCCATGTATTTCGGATTACGCAAATGATTAGTATTGTCTAAATAGATAGAAATAAATTCTTTTAATGCAATAGTTGTTTTAAAACCATTTCTAAAATAGTACTCTGCCTGAAGTGCTTCTGCAATTTTTTCAGGACTTCTTTGTTTTAGAACAGGGGTTTTTCTTTCACGGCTTTTGTCTATATAATTTTCTAAGAGTGCACTTATTTCAAAATTCACTTCTTTTAAGGGTAGTGTGTTTTGATCTTTTTGGTAGTTCATTTTTTAAAAAGATTTTGTTTGTGAAAACTCGAAAAATTCTAGATGAGATAAGCAAAACATACTCTTAACAAAAGTTATAATTTTATTCATTGGTAGTTTTTTAATAATTAAAATAAGCGGTTATTAATAGGCCTCATTTATTTCAATCCAATGTCCTTCAGGGTCTTGAATTTTAACTTGACGCACTCCATCTTTCCTATATCTGATAATATTTTTTTCACCCTCATCAGTCCAATAATTTATGTTGTTTTTTCTTAAATGTAAAACCACATCTTTTAGATTTTTTGTAGAAAATGCCATGTGATTAATAATTGAATTTGGCACACCAACATCACTTGTAATAAGATGCAACTGTTTTCCTTCGTGATTTTTAAACCATCTTTTGGGTGGATTTTGATTTGCAGTCATTTCAATTTCTTCAAAACCTAAAATTTTTATGTAAAAATCTCCCGTTTCTTGAAGTTTCTTTACTGGTAGGGCTTGATGATTGAAGCTGAGTTTAAACCCCTCTTGTTGACTTAATAGTATAAGTGGGAGCAATAAAAATAGATAGAGTGTTTTCATAATAAATCTATTATATATCTTTAAAAATTAAGTTTAAATAATTAAAACTGTGAATATTAAAAAAAAAATCTTTTTATTATTTTTATTGTGCTCATTTTTAATGACAGCACAAAATGAATATTATGAATTAAGAACTTATATTATCCCATATAATGGAGCAGAAAAAGGCTTACACAACTATTTATCAAAATCTTTATTACCTGCTTTAAATCGTCAAGGAGTTCAGCATATCGGCGTATTTGAAACTATTGGTCAACCAACTCCTAAAGAATTAGTCTTGTTAATTCCTTACAATGATATTGTAGCTTATGCTAAAGTATTAAAAGGATTGACTAAAGACAATGTCTTTCAGGAAAATAAAATTGGATATGATTCAATCACTGTTTCACGACCTGCCTATACAAGATTTACTAGTTCTTTTTATATTGCTTTTGATGGCCTTCCTAAATTAGTAGTTCCAGAAAAGGGAGCACAATTATTTGAATTAAGAACTTATGAGGGTTACAGTGAAGATGCAGTTCAACGAAAAACAAATATGTTTAATGATGGAGAACTAACTATTTTTGACGATACAGGGCTACATTCAGTATTCTTTGGAAGTCAAGTATCAGGACCATTAATGCCTGCGTTAACCTATATGCTTGCTTTCAAGGATATGGATGAACGTGACAGAAATTGGAACAAATTCAGTATTCACCCTGAATGGAAGCGTATTTCTATTCTTCCTGAATATGCAAATACAGTTAGTGATATAAAGCGAGTATTTTTAAAACCTTTACGTTATTCTCAGCTCTAAGAAAATATAGAGATATTAAATTCGTAGCATTTAAAAGTTAAGTGTTTTAGGCAGGTATTTTGCAACTAAAGTTTCATAGTAAGGGCGAAGTGCTTTACTGTCTGGTGGAGTAGGTGCTTTTGAATACAAATCATAGGTATTAAATTTCTTTACCCATTTAAAAAGCTCATGATCTTCTTCACTCATTAAGTGATTATATGATTCTTCCCTATGCTGAGCATAAAAGGAATGGTATCGAATCATATATAAAGCCGGTTTGGGTAAATAATTTTTTAATATTTGATATAAATATTCATCATGACCCCAGCTCATTTTCACTTTATCAAGTCCGCAGTTTTGAGAGTAAATTCCTAAAGGTGTGTTGTAGGTTGAATTTTTGGTATCAGGGTTAGAATAAAAAAATTCGGGATAAACAATTTTATTTGAAAAATTACATCCGACAGGAAAAGTATCTCCTACTACAGCCCATTGTGGTTCTCCAAAAAGGCATAAAACTTTTCCCAAATCATGAATAAATCCAGTCAACACAAACCAGTCTTCATGACCATCAGCTCTAATTGACTCTGAGGTTTGGAGTAGGTGTTGGAATTGATCTAATTCAATATCTGGATCACTATCATCTACCAATGTATTTAAAAAATCAACAGCGTCCCACAGTGACATTTTTTTTCTACTGAAAGCTAAAAACTCCTTTTCTTTTTTAGAAACAAAATCATAAGTTTGATACTGATGATTTAAACTGTAAAAGTTTTTAACGCCTTCAGCTCTGTCAGAAGTATCATAATCTCTATATTCCTCCTTTGATTTCTGATCTTTTTCCGGATAACGCAACAATAGATCATCTTCCCAATCATCTAAAAAGTCTAAAGGATTTTTGATTTTATCTTCCATATTTAAAAACGCTCATATATCAAATATAAAAAATAATTCATTATTTTCATTTAATATATATCAACTTAACTATAATTTGTAATTATATAAAAATCAAATAGCAGGACATGTTTTATATTATTTTTTTACTTAAAATTTAACTGATTAAAATAGATTTATTAATAAGAAATTATTTCAAATTAAATCACTTAATTTACGCTTGATTTTAAAAAAAAAATTATAAAATATATATTAGGACATTATGTAAAGCAATTTTATATCTAATGCTTCAAAAAAGAAATCCTGTTGGGCTTAAATCATTAATAATTGGTTTATATCTTTTGGTTCAGTACGCCTGTATAGATCCTGTTCCAGCCACATTTGATTACAAAGAAGATCTTATAATAATTGATGCAGTTGCTTCCACCGTCCCTGGAACAACTTTTGCTACCGTTAAAAAAACTTTCATTGAATATGGTAAATATAAATCTGAATTTTTAACGGGTTGTACCGTAAGCTTAATTAATTCAGATACTCAGGAAGTTATCCCTTTTTTTGAGGGTTCAAATAGTTATCTGGTTTCACCAGATTTTAAGATAAGTTCTGGCTCAAGGTGGGAACTTAAAATAACTACTTTAGATGGAAAAACATTTAAATCTTTTTCAGAAACAACTCCTGATGATGTTCCAATTGAATCTGTTTTTCAAACATATAATAAAGAAATGTCGTTTAATGAAGGTCTTGGCAAATATATTCCTGGTCATGAAATTCGTATCGATTTTCAAGAACCAGAAGATCAAAAGAATTTTTATTATTTTCAATATCGTGCTTATGAAAAAGAGGTCTATTGTAAAC
>Ga0307986_10000460_pt1 | contig 30423 bp, 27 predicted proteins | sample EllFjometageno82_FD_203170 | JGI IMG/M metagenome (GOLD analysis project Ga0307986, IMG submission 203170) | Marine microbial communities from Ellis Fjord, Antarctic Ocean - #82 | ecosystem: Environmental > Aquatic > Marine > Unclassified | place: Southern Ocean | collected 2014-10-09 | reverse complement strand
TAATTCGGTCGCTGACCGCAGTAATTGGAATCCCTGGTTGGTGCCCCGCAACCAATCTCGGTGCATTTCCATGCTCAGTAGCAACAACAAGTCTTACAGCATTACTGATTTTTGCTAATTCAACACCTGCATGTGCAACTGCTCTTGTTGCTTTGTACCTTACCAATCCGCTTGGACTAGCACCTGATGATTCCAAACCTTGTTCGGTGGCGATGGCAATTTTCGCCATAGTCTCAACCGATTGCAACGGATATTTTCCAGAGGCGGTTTCACCGGAGAGCATCACAGCAGTAGCACCAAAACGAATGGCATTAGAAATATCACTCACTTCAGCCCTTGTAGGCCGTGAATTCAGAATCATTGAATCTAGCATTTGAGTTGCCACAATCACCGGCATACCTCTTTGCAAGGCACCGTCGATAATTCTTTGTTGGGCCAACGGCACTTGTTCCAATGGAATTTCCACCCCTAAATCACCCCTTGCCACCATCACTGCATCAGCCATATCTAGAATCTCTTCTAGATTATCTAAAGCGGTTGGGTGCTCTATTTTAGCGATAATAGGAACATGTTGTCCGGCCTTTTTTATCGCTTCTTTAGCCGGTAGCAAATCTGCAGCGGTACGAACATAGCTGACAGCAATATAATCCGCCCCATTTTGCAGTGCATGTTCTAATGCAAGTTTGTCATGTGGACCAATGGCTGGCAAATCCACCATCGTACCTGGGACGTTGATTCCTTTTCTTGCACTAACTGGACCACCATCATCGACGATACAGGTCACAATACCAGCCGATTTTCCTTCCGTCTGAGTCACAACCAATCGAATCAGGCCGTCGGCGATAAGAACTGGATCGTTTACTTTTAATTCCAAACTAAGGCCTGCATATTCTACTGGTAACATAGCAGCACTAGCGTTAAGCATCTTAGCCACACCGCAGTGAAGTTCTACAGATTGGCCTTTGACCAATAGAATTGCGCTGGGAAAGTCCCCTAGCCTCAGTTTAGGTCCTGGCAAATCTGCAAGTATGCAAGTTGGCCTACCGATTACGCCTTCCAACCCCCTTATACGCTCATAAAGTGAGGTTTTATCTGCTGGTTTACCGTGCGAATAATTCAATCGGCAAACATCGACACCGGCTCTAAGAAGTGACTCTAGAATCTCAGGTGAGTCGGAAGATGGTCCGATGGTAGAAACGATACGTGTTCTTCTCATCACTCATCGCTAGCGGCCCTAATGTTTTAAGATATGCAATTGGGCTCTAAATCTATTCTTCTTCGCCCTTTTCAAAACTGTTGAGGAATTCATCGATGTCAATAACTCCATCTTCATCGTGATCGGCCTTATGGAAAATAAGTCGTGTTTCATCAGAATTATATTTAAATCCAAGATGTTTCAAAGCGTGTTGGAATTCTTTGATATTCAAGTGATTCTTGCCACCGAAATCGGCCATATGGAACATTTCCTCACGGCGTTTGTGCTCTGCTGGTGACGGATTGAGGAACTCCTGCTTGAACGTGTCGAATGGAGTTTCTCTTGGATGTGCATGCTTTTTGCCATATGAATAATATGTGGCCGAGCCAATTACAATGGCAACTCCTGCTCCGATGAAGGCCTTATCACCCATAATAATCACCAATATAATTCCGCCAATTATACCCCAAATCTGTACCAATGGGAATAATGGTGCGGTATATGTAGGTTGATACCATTCATTACCTGTCTTGACTGTGCGCAATACTATCAAACAAATATTAACAATTATGAATACCATAATTTGGAAGCCTGATGCAAACTTTGCTACATCTTTCACTTCAAAGGTAAGGAGGACCACCGCCATCATCGCACCGGTAGCAATGATAGCCCAATGAGGAGTTTCCCATTTTGCATTGACATCTTCAATGGCTTGTGGTAAGAGATTGTCGCGTGCCATGGCAAATAAATATCTTGAGGAGGCGAGAATGCCTGCTAGTGCCATTGAGGCCATTGTTAATATCGCTAATACTGCCGCTAATAATCCAATGTTTTTGCCGCCAACATGTTCTGCGAAGAGGTATATCGGGTCTTCAACTGCATGACCATCGACAATCCACCATCCTGGCTCAAGTGTAGCCATCAAAATATATGCAACACCAGCATAAAGCAAGGTCGCAGTTGCAAGGGAAATGTACATTCCATTGGGAAGATTTTTTCCAGGATTCTTTATTTCACCAGCAATTGCAGCTACTTTGGTTACACCTGCATATGCGACAAACACTAACGCCGCTGTCTCACCCAATAGCCAAATGTCGGCATTCAATGCAGCATCGGCTGGAACAGATAGATTCGCATCCCCTGAGAGTATCACTTTGATAGATAAGATCAGTAAGAGCAGAATTGAAGAGCCAACGATAGGCGCTTGAATTGCTTTTATTTTCTTAACGCCGAGAATATTGATTATAACTACTAAACTCAATACACTCATTGAAACAACGATCGCATTCAATTCAATTGACAAGAAATTGGTAATCACATACATGTATGCGGTTAATCCAATCAATGCAAACGCTGCTTTCAACAAGAAAGAAGCCCAAAGACCTAATCCGGAAATCGTTCCGACCAGTGGTCCAAAGGTTCGCTCGATATAGATATAATCTCCACCCGAAACAGGCATAGCAGAAGCCAATTCTGCTTTTGAAATTGCGCCAGGCAATACAACTGTCGCTGCAAGAATATAGGCCAGCCAAATCCCTGCAGCGCCTGCACCCAAGGTTTCAGCAGCGAGTGAAGGAAGAACGAATAATCCGGAACCGAGCATTGCTGAAAGTGAAATAATAATTACTCCAACTAGACCGATTGTTCGTTCTAATTGCTTGGAGACATCAGATAATACACCTTTAACATCGCCATGAATTAATTTATCCGCAGTATCTTTCAAGTCCATTTCATTCCCCTCCTTGCCCTTTCATGGTAGTGTTATTTTGTGGTGGATTGGCAAATCTATTTAGCCTCTTGCAAAGAAATTGATAGCACAAAGCAATTGTGCAACAAAATTGCAATGTTATCAAACATATACTAATCTGATGACGAATGATTCCACTTGGAGGTCGTTCGCTTTATCATTTTTAATTTTAAAGGTCCAATCTCCATCGCCATAGGTGTTTTCTCCATCACCAAAGAGGTAAGACGACATGGTCAGGAATACACAATCATTGGAATCATCACAATCATCTCCATCATCACGTTGATCCAATCCAACGTTTGAGGTATTACCCGCTTCATCATTTTCTTCGTTATATGCATATGTATCTAACTTTGCGCGGCAATTATTTGTACCAAATACAGCTTGACAGTCATCGTCTTGCTGCGGATAAGTCAACTCTGCAACTACTTTACGGATGGTATTCCCTGAATCTCTATCATAAGAAATTTTGACATCAAAGTCAAGTTCAACGCCATTTCCAGAAGTATTTCCTCCCATCTCAAAGTCTGACCATTTAGCAGCATAAGAAACATAGATTTTGATCGTATCTGAATCTACTAAACCTTGACTATTTATTATATTCAATTTTATCTCGTATTCGCCTGGTTCAACATCGTTCCAATTTGCGGACTCACCGGTCAAATCGGCATCATTTTCAGCATCCCCATCATTATCTGCATCGACATTTAGATCTAAGTCCCAATTGTAATCGGAAATATATTCTTCAGGGTTGCCCGCATCTGAATTGGATGCATCTAGAGAGATAGTGGTTGTTTCTGAAACATCTCTATCGGTTTGACTTTTATCATAATGACACATCCACACGACAATTTTTGAGTTTTCATCGATTGCATTATCTTCGCAATCCTCAGCATCATTATATTGGGTTATTTCGGCTACTGGTGCAACTGCTGTAGCATCAACAATGGTAATCTCCCTAACCTGTTCTGAAGTTTTTGAGCCATCTGAGATTGTTAAAGTTGCGGTTTTTACTCCGGCTGAATCATAAGACCACTCGGCGGTCTTTCCTGTTTTGTCTACCGAGGAGTCTCCATCGAAATCCCAACGATATGTCAAACTTCCATCATCTGGAGTTGAACTACTGCCGTCAAAAGAGACGGTATCTCCGACTCTAATATTTTCATTGCTCGATGAGTAATTAAAAACTGCTAGTAGTTCACCGGAAGAGGAACTTTCGTCCTCGAAAATACATCCAGATAAACTAACCAATACCATCATGAAAGCCAACATAAGTGGGCCGGATTGCAACTTCATCGTTTACTTGCTAAGCCTGCTGTTTGAAAAGCCCTTCCTTCACAAGTACGCTTTAGAATGAAAATAGTGAGGTTTGGCGGTTACCCGCAACTAATTCTTTGGCACTCCAACCAAATGCCTCCGTAATACGCCCGATTGCTGCTGCTGTTCGTTCTGCATAGAATATCTCATCGTAGCCACTAATACCGCCATTCTCTTCTCCCTCAAGCCATGGTTCTACATTCATTGGCCTATTACTAGCATCACTTACAATATAAGCAACTTTCATACCAGGAGTGAAACCAAGTCCTTTTTTTATCAAAGCGCGAGCGATTCTAACTTGTGCCATTGAATCTGGATTTGCATAGTGTTTGGTAAAATCAATAGAGCCATCTTTATTCAATTTTCCTTTACAAGATTTTGAAAGAACTAACTCCGAAGCATCAACTTGTTTGTTTTTAACAGCTTGAACTCTGCTCAATGCGTATTGTACTAGCTCCTCACCTTCATCGGCCAGTGCGAAATTAAACATTTGTTTCATCGTATCTCGTAGATACGAAAATGTATCTGTCCTTTGGGTTTCATAGCCGCGGATTAACATTTCCTCACTCGGCCAAACCACTTGACCAACATATCTTTTCTTGGCACCATGGCTGAAAAATACTGACAATCCTTTTTCGAATTCTAATACCGCTGAATCTTTGCTAAAGCGTTGTGCTATATCCAATCCAAAAGTTATCATCGCTTGTTTTGCATTATTCCAATTTTCAATCTCCGCTTCGGTTGAATCTTCTTTCAAAACTGAAATTGAGTCTTCATCAACCGGTGAGCGAACAAATATTGAATCGGTATCGGAATAGACTACTGAATGTCCTTCTTCTTCCAAACTGGCAATTATCGCTTTGATGTTATGACGCGCCCAAGCGGTAATTGATGAACCTAAATCGCGATGGGTAAAACGATAAAACCCTGATGCAAAAACTCCATAAAAAGAATTCATTAGAATCTTTACCGCATATTGCATAGCGTCATGGAATTGCAAGGCCTTGTCATCTTGATTGCCTTTGGCGGCCTTCATACCGGCTTTATGTTGATCTCTTTGCGCCATCAAATCCTCTAATAACAAAGGAATTAATCCTTTACGAGTATCTTGATGAAGGAATTTTGCACCTGTCGGTGCAGTATGAATCAAGTCATTTTCTGCGGGTTGGATGTCCTGATTGGAGTCAACTCTGGTGGTATAACAGATATTGTGGCCGATCATAATTGAAGGATACATACTTTTGAAATCCAATACTGCAATCCATGGATGCAAACCCGCTTCAACATCGTGAACGTATCCACCTGTAATTTGACCTTCTTTGGCATCTGCTGAACCAGTTAATGGTACTGCGACATTCTTTGAATCGGCTAGACGAATAACCAAGGAATCGATTAATTGACTTGTACTACCATTGGCCGCAGTATCAAAATTGACCTTAGCAACACTGGCAACCGCTTCCTTGCGGCGAATTACTTGTATTGCATTTAGAATATCTAATGGCAAAGCTGCATCTCTGATACAATATTCAAGAACTTCATCTGGGCGATTGGCCCATTCAACATCCATATTCGATGCATCAATATCCATTTTATGACGTTCATCATCATCTGGAAATAGTAATTTTGAGACGAAACTTAGAGTTTCTCTTTGCGGCTTGAGTGCAATTCTTGCTTGCCACCAACAATCAACTATTGCTCGTCCCGCTATATTCCAAGCACGGGTGGATTGACGTTTTGGCATTAGCCCTGCTCTAGTTCGTTTCAACTCCGATTCAATTTGAGGAACTCTGCCCCAGCCGAATAATTGGGCTCTTTTTCTCCATTCTATTTTCTTGGCCAATACTTCAGTTCTCTCAAAAAGACGTGGCAAATCAAAATTATCAATATTGTAACCCGTAATAATATCTGGATCATTTTCTCGAACTACAAGAGTCATCTGTTCAAGAATATGAGATTCTGTTCCGATGAATGAGAACTCTTGACGCGTACCATCTTCCATGTTTTCAATCCAAGCAGCACCACAAAGTACAGTATTGTGGGCGATACTGGTCTCCAAATCAAATGAAAATACCTTGAATGGGACTGGGAATGGTTCTGCTGCTACCAAATTGGAAAGATTACAACTTACTGTAACATCGACCGGATAACGGCCAACTCCACCCGCTTCGATTACTGCAGCCATTCGGCTACCATCTTCATCATCAGCACTTCTTTCATCGATTAATAGACCTTCAACAGATACATGCATTCCTAAATCTAAATCCAAAAATATCCGATTCAGATAAGGTATATCTCCGGAAAAAATACTCCATCCTTGTTGTTGTAACTTTTTGCGTAACTGGGGAACTAGGTATGGTTGTTTGACTTCTATTTGCCAAGTTGGCCTCATACCCAAGTCTGTTAATTTCATTACAGGGCCCTTATGACCAACAATATCTTCGTGTGCACCTAGGCTTCGGAGTCTATTTACCAGATATTCTGGTAAGTCTTCTCCTTCATCCCAGGCCCCTAAACTAGCCACTTCGAAAGTTGGCGAAAGGCCCTCTATTAGCAAACAAATGGATTGGCCATTTTTAGCGCGGCCAAATAACTCTATTACGGTGCGGGGGATTGTTTGGCCGTCCTCTACAATCTCAGTAGAATGATAACGGCCACTGATAATTCCGATGTCGCCGTGCCAAGTCATAGACTCCCTCAACAACCAAAACGGCGCGCAGTCCTTCAACCCACCCCTGCAGGTTTATCTCCAATTTTTCCATCCTCAGCATATTGCCAAAATGGCCACAACCCTTGAAAGGGGTCTATGCTCCCGAACAAATGTGGGCTTGGTGAAATTATGAGTAATGATATCGATTGGGATAGCCTAACATTTTCTTTAACTCCAACAGATACAATGTATTTGACAGAAACTAAGCAGGATGAGGCTTGGATGCCTGGAAATTTGCGCCCATATGGGAATATGTCAATTTCTCCAGCTGCTGGCGTTCTAAATTATGGTCAAGGCTTGTTTGAAGGAATGAAGGCATACCGAACTGCAAACGATAGGGTTGTATTTTTCAGGCCGGAAGAAAATGCTAGGAGAATGCAACGAGGGGCTGACCGTTTGAGAATGCCACCTGTTCCAGAATCTGTATTCATCGATGCTGTTGAACAGGTAGTTGCAGCGAATTTGAAGTGGATTCCACCGATGGGTAAAGGCGCACTTTATGTGCGCCCATTACTAATGGGTTCTGGCCCAGTTCTGGGAGTTTCACCCGCTCCATCATACACATTCTTGGTTTACGTTACCCCAGTAGGACCTTATTTCAAAGGTGGAGTTACTGCAATTGATTTAATGATTTCAGAAGAATATCACCGTGCTGCACCTGGTGGCTCTGGTGGAGTTAAGGCAATTGGAAATTATGCTCCTGGAATGATGCCAAGCAAGAAAGCGAAGACTGCTGGCTTTTCTGAAGTAATCTATCTAGATGCTGAAACACATTCTTGTATTGAGGAAGTTGGTGCTGCTAATTTCTTCTGCATAAAAGATGGAATATTGTATACTCCTGAATTAACTGGAACAATCTTGCCAGGTATTACTCGTGACTCGATTATCAAATTAGCCCGCAATAATGGGATGGAAGTAATTGAAACAAAGGTAACTGCCGAATTCGCAATGAATGCAGATGAGGCTTTCTGTTGTGGAACTGCTGCTGTAATCTCTCCTATCGGTTCAATAACCAAAGGTCAAAGTAAAGCAGTATATGGTGAAGGAGTCCCAGGTAAAATTACAACTTCTCTTTACGATCAACTAACTGGCATTCAAAGTGAAACTTCACCTGATATATTCGGTTGGTTGCACGAAGTTCCTACAAATTGAATTCAATAATGAGTTCAGTTCTTGAATCCTCTTTTCTTGAAACTCTTGTTTGGAGAAGATTCTTTGCTGGACGGACGGTTACTTCCTTTTCTTTGTGAACGTGCTCGGCGGTCACCTGTTTGGGGACCTCTTTCTTCTCGGTCTGCCTGTGCTTCTTTCAAATCACGTTGCATCTGGCGCCATTCTCCACCGATTAATTGTAAAATCTCTTCTTTTGAATTTGCACCGATGCTCTGCTTGGAACCAACTCTGGAAACCCACAACCTTCCTTCGCCAGCATGAGGGCGACGTGGATGGTTAGATCCTTCTTCACGTTTGATTTTACGGAGACCTACTTTTCTTGCAGCAAGAAATAATCCTTCTAAATCTGGTTTTATTACCGAAGAGTCTTTTGGAACACGACGGCCGTTACGACGAGATGTTTTAGCATCAAAATAGCCTGGCCAGATACTGAGTCTGTCTGGGTTGTGTTCCATCATCTCACCTCACTGGGGTAATGCCCCATCATACCGTGAGGATAACAGGGTTATCAAATCATTCAAGAAGGATGCCGTTGATAACGCCATCTTTACCTGGACGAGAAGTAATACGTGCACGACCTTTGTCGGTTTCGATAATTGCTCCCTTGACCAGAATGTTTCTACGAACATAGTTTGGATTAGATTGGTTCTCAATTACCGAATGAATCTTTGCAAGAGTAGTCTTTCCAGTTTTGGTATCATTCAGAGAAACGCGGTTTTCTGACATGACACGAACCATGCTATTTCCACCGGTCTTTCGGTAGATTTTGCGCTTTGGTTCGCCAACTAATGCGAATTGCTTTTCGGTCGAGATTTCAGTTGAGCGCTTACTGCGAGCCTTAACTAGACGACCACCGGAGGGTTTGCGACCAGAGATTCCATGCCATTGTGCCATAATAATCCAATCCTACGACTCCAACCGACCGGCCAACCATATATGAAAGCAACCCTTAGATACAATTCGCTTCAAAGCGCGATACTGAACGGCCATCTATCGTCTGCAATATTGCAACTAATCTGTCTCCAGCATGTAATTGACCAACTCCTGCAGGTGTGCCTGTGAACAAATAATCGCCAGGACAAACCGGTGCCCATTGCTCGAGTGCAACGAGTTGCATACTCGGAGTAATGCTCATTTGCGAAAGAGGTGCTTGTTGAACAACCACCCCATTTACTGTTAAAATAAGAGCAAGTCCTTTTTCTTCATCTACCATTGAATGCAGATCATCTGTCCAATCAGAAAACGGACCAATCACCGCACTACCAGTGAAACACTTTCCTTTGGCCCAAGGTATTTGTTGTTCTCGGCAGATGGATTGCGCAGCTCTATCAGTCAAATCCAAACCAACTGCTACAGCCTCCGGTTGGAGATTATTTCCCAAACGAATTACACATTCAATTTCATGATGGACCTCTCCGGGGTGCTGGGAAATTTGCAGGGGACCTTGGCGGGTGATACAATTTTGCGGTTTAACAAAAAACACCGGTTCTATCGGTTGCTGATTACCAAGTTCTTCAGCGTGTTTAGCAAAAGTTCGGATAGTACACCATAGTGCCATAACCCTGTCCAAGACAAAACGCCAAATGAACAAGTTGGTAGTGCTAAGGGTCAAAAGTAGTCGCCTATAGCATTCGTTGATGGCAAAGGAATGGTATATCAAAAAGCGACGTCCAGTTCGCAGAAAACAAATCGCACCTTTGTTAAAAGAATTGGAATCTGCGCTTGGAATTGATTTAGCGGTTGATGGCGCTTTCCTTGAAATGGCTGAATATGGGCCTTGGCAGATGGTCTTTGTAGACAAAATAGCCAAATCGGTTGAATTAAAAAATGATGAAGGAAAGCGATTCGCATTTTTGACCTTGCGTGGATTTTTAGAACATTCGGATTCTGCAAAATGGGTAAATGTTGACCATGGGGCAATTCCATTCTTGATGAATGGGGCAGATTGTATGGTCGCTGGAATACAAGATGCTGACCCAAGTATTGAAGTTGGAGATTTGGTTTGGATTCGCGATATGAAACATAAACGCCCTCTTGCGATTGGTTGGACCACCATGGATAGTTCTGAATTGATTGCTTCCAGTAAAGGAAAGGGAATCAAAACCCTTCACTGGGTTGGCGATGAACTTTGGGATATGGATTCCTAGTAAGTATCAAGAAGTACCTGTGTGAGCAAGTGCTATGAACGGCCGTCACCTCATCTCAATGATGTTGATAGCCACCCTAATATTTCCCTTAGTTGCAGGTTCCTCATTGATTGGGGGCGTTGATAATAATCCGGATGAATCAAAAGTCCCTTTCTCAATAATTGAAAGAACCAATCCCAGCGTCGATGGCAAAGATTGGAACATTGAAATTAGAATGGATGATGATGTATATGGAAATGGAACTACATTTACCATTACCACACAAGTCTGCACCAATGATGGTGTGTGCGACCCTCCTGTCCCTCAGGAAGCCGTTGTAGAGGGCCAAAATTATGCAATTTCGATTAAACCTAAATCTGACCATACATATGTCAATTGGAGAGTCAGTGCCGTGTATGAAAACGGTGACAAGGAAAACTTCCCTCAAGGTGATTGGTTCAAAACATGGTCATCTTGCTGGCTCAACAATGAGATATGGGGTGGCGTAGATTACACTGATGATGGATGTAAGATTAGTAGTGATGACGGTGGCGTACTTCCAGGATTTGCATTACCAACGATACTAGGATCAATCATAATGGCAATCGTATATTATCGCCGTGATTAATTGAGATATTCAACTAAACGTTCAACGAAGCGTCGCTGTTCATAATCCCAATTTTGCATCACTACTGAAACACTTGACTTGTCTTTGGATAGATTGCCATCAACAAAGCCAACTTGTGTCAAATCACTACTAACCAGTGGTAAATTTTTCCCAGTACATTCTACCAGTAGGCCTTTATCCGTCATTATTGCTGTTCCAAAGGAAAATGTCACTTTGTCCTTAGATTGCTTTGTTTTGACCTGTCCGGCTTTCAAAAAGCGCACCAGCGCATCCAATAATGAGTTCACATCTACATCAGATTCAACCGACCCTGAACCATAGGCGGAAAGGAATTCTAGTTCGGTAGAGTTTTGTTCTATGAGGTGGTCTAAGCCGCGACCGATTTTCTCTTTCACAATAATCACCTCACAATGGTCCTTGAATTAGATTCCAACCAATCAATCGTCCATCGCTTGCATCCGCAACTAAAGAAATATGATTAGACCATTGTCCAGAGTCCCATTCACGCGACATATCAACCGTAGTTGCGCCACTTGAACTATCTACAAAATTGTTGAGAATTGAGTTTAGACCACTATCTGGAACTATTACCAAATACCCAATTCTTGTCTCAGGATGATAATCTCCACCTGTAGTGAAAAATTTATCAGTTCCAGTTAGTTGTGGGAAACGAGAATTATCCATTAATCGTGCTTCCATCATGCTGAGATTCAATACGCTCGGAATTGAATTACGATTATGCGAAATTTCTTCATCATATGCACCTTTGTCAATATAATTACAATTCTCTTCACTGGCTTGACCACTTATTGAAAAGTTAACCCAACCCGCAGTATTGTCAACCGCGACCCATGATACATTCCAAGTGGTTACGCCATTTGCTCTTTCATCGATTGCTCGCCAGATGTAACCGTCATCGTTCAATGCTGCTGTTGCACCAGATACCTCACCTGAAAAATAATCTAAACATTGAATTGATTGTTCTAAATTGTAGCCTCTTTTATCAGATTCATCTGGTAGGTGAGTATCTGAATCACCCCAATTAACTAAGTCATTACCACTTGGTTTGAATTCATTTGCTTGGGGTCGATTATCGTAACCCTTACCCAAATCAAGTAGTTTAACACCCCTCTTAAGAGTGATGCGATCAAAGGTATGGTGGATTTCTAATTCACCATCAGGCAAAACATAATCACCTAGTAATTTTGAAGTTGTAGAGCAACCTGCACGATTGGAATCGCTTCCTGAAATTACTACATCCACTGTTTGTTTAGTAACCCATGGGCTACCTTCTCCAACCCACAGGGTCATCGAAGCAGAGCCAAGACAATACGCTTCCAAATCATGATGAGTTGCAGTAATTTTCCACATCGGTTCATCACCAATGTCCTCAATACCGATAACTCTCCAATCCCATCCAAGGTTAGAGCCAGTTGCGTCAGTATCTATCAAATCATTAGCAAATAATTGTTTGACTTCAACAGGCTGGGAAAGCAGGGCAAATCCAGGTGCTATTGTTTCTAGTCCGCCAAACAATGAGCCAACCCCATAAGACATCGCATTACCTTGGTAAGCATCATCTAGAGTTACGCTCCATTGAACCTGATTAGCAATAGATGATTGTTCTCTTAATTCTGTCCAACTAGTAGAGGTTAATTCTGAAGAGCCACTAACGCTAGCAAATGTATCAGAACAGGCTGTTGAGCCCGGAATTGGAGAGCGTAAGTTGCGTTGTACTGTAAATCTATCAAAATCAAATGAATTGGTTGCCTCAACGGCAAGCCAATCACCACCTTGACCACCACGCACTGAGATAGCGCCTAATCTATCCATCGAACTTTGTGAAGATAGTTCATCAGTGCCACCTTCTGTAATAGAAGTTAGACCCATTCCTGAATATTCTAGGCGGATTTTACAGATGTCATCTTCTGTCTCCATGTTGTCCAATACTAAATCTAAGAATCCTTCTGTGGCAATCAATTCCCCCTCAGAAATCGAATATTTCATCTCGTCTCCATATTTTAGAGGGTCCCCTGTAAATGGGTCAAGTTGATTGTTGATGAACCACCAACCTCCAGCTGCAAGCATCATTGCAGTCAGTAATACAGCAGCAACTTGCGGACGTCTGATAATATCAAGAAGAGTTGCTGGTTTGTCATTCCCCTTCGATTTGCGAGGAATCGGGGCTGCTTTTTCAACCTCTGCCTCATCGATGATATCGGCATCTAGAATCTCGGCATCGATGAAATCATCCTCTGCAAATTCTAGATCTTGTAATACCGCTTCATCCACTTCAGAATCATCTTCTTCGGGGGTTAGCGTAGATTCATCTTCCAATGACATTACAAATTCTTGTTCGACTACTTTGGGCTCTTTTTTCTTGGAAGTTTTAGCTTTAGTCGCCTTCTTTGCAGATAAGCCAATCTCACTTCTATCGAGTCCAAATTCTACTAACCTTTCAACTAAAATACTTTTTTTACCTGTAGTTGATAAATCATTTAAAATGCATAAGGCCTTCAATTTGGCAACCGTCAAAGAGGATGTCTCTTCTACCACCATAGTGAACTCCAAACCAATGGCGCGCATTAATCCCTTTCAAGACCTGCGCTTGTTGGGTCAATTAAATGGCCATTCGCCAATGATTGTCAAAAAGGCGAGGTACTAATTGAAATTAGCAATAAAGTCTTATCATTCTTCGTAAGCGCTGAATGAACCATCTTCTGATTTGACATATACCGATTGTGCGTAAGTGCCATCAGCGTATATTTTGAAATAATAACCATTGTCGGTTTCTTCGAACCTTTCACTACCGGCCTCAGTTACTTCTTCAGCAATCGGCTCACTTTGTTCCACTTCTGCAGGTGGAGCGCCCGTTGGACCTGAAGTTGGCCCACTTGTAGGACCGCCTGTTGGGCCTGAAGGTGGTGCACCGGCAGGTCCTGCAGCAATTCTATCCTTGGAAATCTCGGACAATACTTTCGATTCTGTCGTTTCATCAGTTCCTTCTAGCATAGAGCGCACCGTTTCACCATGCTTCTGAGCACCAATAAAGGCAAAAATTGAGAGGAACAAGCAACATAATCCAAGAACTCCTGCAAATATTTGGTTAGGCCACATCTTTCCGTTAACTTTCATATCTGAATTCGCATCACCAAGATTGTCTCCATTAGAATCTACATATTGAACGATCATGCAATAAGCAGCAGGGTCAACATCAAATTCAAAATCGTATGTAACACCTGCGCTTGGGGTGGTTTCTGAGACTTGATAATGATGCTTATGACCGCTTCCATTCCTTGCCAATGGAGTGAATTCTCCGAGATTGCTTTGGCAATCATCCGCTTGTATTAGATAGGCACCAAGTAAAACTCCGGCCTTTGTTGGAGGATTGATGACATCTACTGAAAGTGTAACTGGTACATCTGTAAAGTCATCACCAGGAATTGGCAATCCCCAAATATAACCAACATCTTTCTCCGCTGAATTAGTAAAATCATCATAATCTGCTCCAAACGGCATTGGGAACAATGCAAAACCAAACAAAATTGCTGCGACTCCAAGATACAAGAAAACATTCCAGCGAGCCTGTTTTAATGCCCCCTTACGTCCTTCCAATGACATGTCTTCTAATTGCTCATCCATGTCATCATCGACAACAATTTCGTTGCTGAGTTCCACATTCTCATCGTCGGTCATATTCGTTGCCACCTTATCCAAGCACTTGAAAGAAACGGAAAGTCAGACCAACGTGGTAGCGATGGTCTCAATAATGAGGCCTAATTGCGAGTGACATGGGAATTCGTGTTGCTGTGCTATCACGTGGACCTCGCTTGTATAGTACCAGAAGACTGGTTGAAGAGGGTAAAAAGCGGGAAATTGATGTCGAAGTTGTAGACCCAATGAAATTCTCTCTATTCGTTGCAAATGGTGACATCAATGTCACATACAAAGGTGAGCCATTCGCATTTGATGCAATAATTCCTCGAATTGGACATTCCATCACAAAACATGGTGTCGCAGTTTTACGACATTTGGAGCAATTGGATGTATGGACTGCAAATACTGGGCAAGGGATATTGCAAAGCCGTGACAAATTACACGCCAGCCAAATCCTTGCCCGAAACAATATCCCAGTTCCAAAAACCACCTATGTGCGAGATACATTGGATATTGGAGCCGCTATTGATTCGGTTGGTGGCCTACCAGTCGTCATCAAGGTCACTTCTGGAACACAAGGGCAAGGCGTGTTCTTACGCCATACTCTACACGAAGCAAAGAATTTAGTTCAAGGGTTGTTAATGACTGGACGTTCAATTTTGATTCAGGAATATATTGCAGAATCTCATGGCAAAGATATCCGAGCTCTTGTCGTTGGTGACAAGGTAGTTGCTAGTATGCGCAGAAAGGCAAGAGGTAGAGAATTTAGAAGTAATTACCACCTCAATGGAACTGTAGAAAAGGTCGACCTTCCTGATGACATCGCTGAGGTTGCTTGTCGTGCAGCACGCGTACTAGGGCTGCATATCGCTGGAGTAGATCTGCTTGAATCCGACCAAGGACCGTTGGTCCTAGAAGTAAATTCGTCACCAGGCCTAGAAGGAATTGAAAAGGCTAGCGGGGTCAATGTCGCTGGCGAAATTATTGATTTCGTCACCTCGGAAGCGTCATTCTCTAAAGTAGATTTAGACCAATTAATGCGCACTGTCCCAGGCCAAGGAATGGTGTCTTTACAAATTAGAAATCATCCGAATCTGGTTGGGGAAAAATTGTGTGACCTTTTCAAAACTAGTGTTGAGGTTCCAGTTTTCGCATTGTCAAGGGATAATTCCTTGCTATGGAATCCAGATTCGGAATTACAATTAAGATATGCTGATGTTCTAATTTGTTATGGCGAACTTACAGAACTGCGCTCATCTCTAAGACAAGCAATAGGAGAAATTCCGAGCGAAATCATTGCTGAAGATGAACAACAATCCTAAGTTGAATTGGAAACAATATCAGGTAATACGCATTAATTGTAACCGATTTACGATTAGTTAATACAGCGTTGCCAATATTATCCGTCAAACTGTATAGTGAAATTTGCTGTTAGCGCGCGGTGGCTTCTTATGATAGGCCACTGTCCTCTTTCATGCTCTTAGGAGCAAATGGGATGTACGGCCGCTTCGGCGGTAGGCGGTTTTCGCCAAAAAAACGAGGAGGAAGAGAGATGCGGTCACGCAAAGCAATAAAACCAAGCCAACTAAGGCTGGATGCTGAATCTCTTAGCCTTCCAACCCGATTAATTCACTTACAAGACCTAGATTGGATCAGTTGTTATCAACAGCAATTGCGTACCGAAAATAAGTCTGAAAATACCCGACGCAATTATATGTGTCATCTTAGAAGTTTAATAGAAACTACATTGCCTGGAGAATTGGTATTATCACAGCATGATTATGATTTTATGACAATCCTTGAATTGGCATCAAGAATTGAGCCATTGAATGGTAGAATAGACCGTTGGTCTCATTCTCAAGCCGAATTAAGACCTACAACTTTCAATGCCAAACTCGCTGCTGCAAAGCATTTATTGAAATGGGTTGGTCAAATTTGGCCAGACCATATTGGAAGAGTGAAGACTGGTAAAAGGCTACCCAGAGTATTATCTCGTAGCGAATTATCAATGGTATTGGAAGCCTCACGGTTGAGTGAAAATGCTGTTGCTTCAATTGTCGTTGTCATGCTATTAGACACCGGCATGAGAGTCAGTGAAATATGTAATTTAGATATTGGCGATATCGATTTTGCCGATGGTTCAGCTAGAGTTAGAGAAGGAAAGGGCGATAAAGACCGACTCGTATTATTCACAGATAGAACACTTAATCGAATCAAAGCATGGTTACCTGTAAGAAATGAAAGAGCCGCTGCAAATGAATTAGCATTCTTACTCAATACACGTTGCAGAAGATTACAACCTCGTGGTGTTCAAAGACTGATGGACGACTTGGCTGTTGAATCCTCTATCCCTAAAGGAAAACTAACACCCCATGTATTGAGGCATAACTTTGCCACCGGTTTACTTGAAAGAGGGGCTGATTTGGTTTCTATTCAACGATTACTGGGTCATTCCAGCATAGCAACTACTAGAAATTACTTGGATATTTCAGACCAAACACTGCGCGAAGTCTACCATCGCGCTCAAGCAACTCGTAAAACAATTGAAGCAGAAGCTGCACAACAGCAACATTATGTTGAGGAATTGATTGAAACAACGCCTTCTACAAGTTCACTAGGCATTTGATTCAGTTACTCTTTTGTTTGCGTTTAGAAATATATTTAGGACCAAACCATTCCCTATGCGGGCGGATTTCTTGTCCGACGTGTCCTACTATTGGGCAATATTTTCCCGATCGGCATCGAGAGCAGTTTTCTTTACCAGGTAATTCTACCGTTTTGCGAAGTCTTCCGTACTTACGCCTCGGCATGAATAGACAACTAAGCCAAACGGCTTTTGTTTATTGCGATTGATAAGAGGTGAATTCAACGTTTCTTCAAACGCTTCATCCAATCGAACTGGTCAACATTCTTTGGAACTTTGATAACTCCACCTTTTCTTCCGGCTTCCTTAGCAGCTTTCTTCACTTTGCTAACAGATGCTTTGGCAACCTTACTGATTTTCTTAGGTGTTGCTTTGGCGGCATTTTTAGCCTTAGTAGTGGTTTTCTTTGCTGAAGATTTGGCCGCTGTTGCCGCCTTCTTAGCCTTAGCAGGAGCTTTCTTTGCAACTGCCTTAGCCTTAGCAGGAGCTTTCTTTGCAGCCGCCTTAGCCTTGGTAGTGGTTTTCTTTGCTACTGATTTAACCTTAGTTGCGGCTTTTGCGGCAGCGATGGCTTTACTCGAAATAGCTTCACTCAAGCCTGCCTTTTGTAAAGATGCAGTGGAAGATTTAGCCAATTTGGCAACGCTATCAATCTTTGCAGCGACTAACTTTTTTGCAGATGCTGCACTTACATTCGGAAGTGCAGATAAATTACCAGATTTTGAATCAGTTCCCTTAGCAGCCATAGTCTCACCTATGTTAAAGGAAAACGGCGCTCACACTTCAATACTTTGATTCAATTAAAACACACAACCGTTGAATTGATTGCCTATAAGCCGACACATGGAACATATGAGAGCGGTTCTTGAGGTTGATTCGAGTGTGCTCTTCGCCCAGGTCAAAAAGGCCACCTCCGACCACAAAGTAGAGCCTGAAAGTAATCTATTACGAAGTAAACATTTCCATATGGGTAAGCCTGTATATCTTGGCGATGTTGCGATTCGCCTACTTTCACAATTATCTCAATCAGATACCCCATTTTTTATCCAACCACCTTCTTTTAACGAACAAATATGGCGATTCACTTGCAAAAGTAGTTCCTTGACCGTTTCAGTTGAATCCATTTCATACTGGGGTTTAGGGCTATTCAATTCCGGATATCTAAACAGAATTGAAATTACTGGACCTCTACAGGAGCGGGCAAAGGTTTTCTTTGATTTAGTGGCCACATTATCTCATAATCCTTGGGAATTTTCACATCGCCTTAGTGCCAGAAGAGTAATGAAAAAAGAATCTAACTCACTTGAGGAAAATGAAAAATCTTGGCGCCACCTAATACAAGTTGCGTCTTCTGATATGGAGGAGCAAATCTCGATTATGGCCGAACGTGCAGGTATGGTTGAGAAGCGGATGGCATTGAATAAAGATGTCAAAAACTGGAATCAACAAAATGCCAATGCATCACTACAAAGCGCATTGCATGATTTGGATGCTTCTAGAGCCGCTCATGCAGATGACAACTCCCCTGCTGTCGCCCGTGCACTGGCTAGAGTTGAAGCCTCTTTGATCAGTGCAGACCCAGCAACACAACTTGAAAATAATGATGAGATGCAGGAGGAGTTACTAGTCGATGGGCAGATTTTGCAGTTCGGAGAAGCTGTAATTGATGAAAATGTGGAACTTGTAGACCTGTCCGAAAATGCTGAAGATGATGTTGAATTAACTGCTGAAGACGCCATTAATGCTGATTTATCACAAAAATTTGAAGAACAATAATTACTTTTCCCCTCAATTCACTTGCGGGTCGCGTTGATAAGGGGGTGGCCACTCGCCCATATCGGTTACAATGGCTGCAAAGAAGAAGAAGTCCGATGGCAGTGGTATCCAGCAAGCCGCTGGTTTGATTCGTTATTTCGATGAAGAATCAGAGCATGCTTGGAAAATTACCAAGGGACAAGTATACTTTACTTGTATCTCAATCTCTATATTCTTTTACCTTGTTAACGAAGGCGTTGCACAAGCAATCTGGAATATATTCGCTTGAATTATATCATTGCTTTTAGCAATTGATAATTTTACAAAGGTTTGATTAAGACTATTTTTCCTTCTTTAGAAGCCATTGCTTGAGCAACTTGCATTGCGGTTTTCATACCAGAAGTAGCGCCGATCGTTTTCGCTTCCCCTTCCTCATGAATTATCAGTCTGTGAGTTAGATTGTAAAGAACGCCTTTCTCGATTCTTTGGAATACCCAATGTTCATTTTCAATGGTAACCATTGCAGGAACACCTGAAAGTGGACCCATCGCTTGACCGATTGTAGAGGTCCTAGCCGAAAGACCTTGTAGGTCTCTAAACGGTTTCCAAGTTCTTCGCCTTGCTGGCTGTTGTATACGCCGACTTCTATCTATGCCTTCTCTAAATGCTCTTGTCATCTTAGGGTCCCATCCCTTGGAGTTGGTTAACTCCATTTTTTGAGCCAATCTGCCACACTAATAAGAAGCGCGACGACAAAGCAGCCGCGAATGCCGATTAGAACACCCTCATCAACTAATTCAAGTACGTGATTATACACTTAATTGCTGTTGTTTACGCATTTGATGTAATAAAATGGAACTCAGTAAAAGAGGAATTAGCGGCATACAGAACCACATTAAGAATAACTGATTACCTGGTTGCTGAAGAATTCTTGGTGCGATAGTTAGGGCGAAAATTATTACCAAAGCGATAGAAACATACAATTGCTTCGAATTTAAACCCTTTACATCTTCCTCTACAAGCCACGGAATAACCAATGTAACTGCCAAGGAAAACCAAATCGCTGGCAACAAAACTAGTACATATGGTGAAAATGCAGCAATAAATAATGGCGACAAACTCAGTGTTAATCTTACCCACCAAAGTTCAGGTCTTGGAGTTGCATCAAAGCCCATAGTCGGTAAAAACATTGATCCAACACAAGTGGCGATTACCACAAATAGTAACCAAATCGTCATTAATGATTCACCATTGCCTGAAGAAATATCTAGCGATTGAGAAAATATCAATGAAATTATTATCAAAAAGATGAATGCTAATAGTGAAGTAAATATCAACGATTTTGTCCTGCCATCACCGGCACCTAATTTGGGATCTAATTGTTTAGCAGGTTCTAGTATTGTTGCAAAACTAATTGCCATGTGTAAAAATATTGAAATGAATATTAGATGGTAATAATGTTCTAGATCCAACCAAAAATCAGCATCCATATTTTTTATTGCATCAGTTTTCATGAAAAGAATCATCGCTATTGGAAAGATAACAACCAGTTTGTATTTCGCATTTTTAGCCAAACTTTCCAGCCCTAAATCAACAGCCGCGATTGTACTGGCAGCGAATAATTCGGCTGCAACAATGAGAATTGCTATTGCCAATAATGCATACCAAAGGGGACCTATGCTGTCTGTAGGCCATGTTGATTGGCTGGTAATCGATTGTGCATTTAGATATGAACTGTCAGGGAAAAAGACTGTAAATGAAAATAGTGCAATGAGTGAAACAAAAGACATCACCCTATGCCTAACCAATGTTCTAATGAATTGGGGGCTTTGTGAAATGCTTGGCAACTTATCAACAAATAATGAAAAAGTTAACAATATCATCAAGGATAATTCTGCAAGCCCGTCCCCTCTCAAAAATGTCATCCATACACCACCGTTCGGCACATTGACACCTGCGTTATATTTGGCGATGTCTGAATGATTGAGATCGTTTGTAAATACTGCTATTAAGCGGTCCAATATCATCAATGCGAGGAAAATAAGTGGCAATAGGTTGTGCACCGATTTCAACCATTTTCCTTTTTTAATGGCCATTTTTTCGATTATCGGAGTCATCAGCCAAGCGATAAGAGAGATGGCGAATAAAGGCACTAGCCAAGGCACATCATCTCCCAACATAGTATGCGGCACAAGTGTTCGGCCCTTGAGCATGGCGGAAACTATGAGGCCGGAGGAGTGATGGCGCTGCTAATGGGGACTGACCGTTGGCACGATGAGGACCTCCTCGATGCGGCAAAATTATCCCCATTAGCAGGTCTTGCCGAAAGTCTTGGCTATCAAATGGAACAATGGTTAGAAGTTGCAACTACCGCTCTCCCCGAAACACTACGAATTACTTCAAATCGAAATGATAGGGCTTGGACAATACAACAAATACGCAATATGGGCGCCACTCAACTGTCGTGGCTTGGCTCAGATAATGCTTTCCAAATGCCATTCGCAAGGGGTAAAGCGGACGATAAAAATACAAAGCACATGATGACCATATTGCATGATTCTGGACGAATCACAAGACAGGAAGCAGCCAGTATGCTTCCCGTGGTATTACTGCAACCACAACCTGACCAATTGGTATTGGATATGTGTGCAGCACCTGGTTCAAAGGCTACTCAAATCGCGGAAACAATTGCCCCAAGTGGTGTCGTTGTCGCAAATGAACCTGTCTCTGGTCGCCTCAATATGCTAGTTAGTAACCGAGGACGTTTGGCGCTGAGTAATATGCTGATCTCGCAACACGATGGTCGCCATTTAGGGAGAATCCCCCCTCCGGGATTTGATGCGATAGTTGCTGATGTTCCTTGCACGGGTAATGCGACCACTCGCAAAAACCGAAATCTATGGTGGAGATGGACTCCCAAGAATGGTCGCGCTTTATTCAAATTACAAGTTGATATTGTAGCAAGAGGTGCGAGTTTACTAGCGCCTGGTGGTAAATTAATGCTGTCAACTTGTAGTATTGACCCTGTTGAAAATGAGGCTGTTGTCGCTGAGTTATTACGCCAATTACCATATTTACAATTAGTTCCAATAGATGAACGTTTAGTCCCTGGGCTAACTTTGCAAAAGGGAATTAGTGACTGGAGCATTTTAGATGAACAAGGCAAAGAGGTTACCTTTGATGGAACTTTACCAGATTTGCCCTTGCTAAAACCAACACATTTGTCTCCTAAAAAGCGAATCGAATTGTCAAAAAATATTGATTTAGAGGAAGATTTCGATGTTGCAAAGGAACTTGAAATAGAGTCTTTATTGCCACTATGCCGCAGATTACGCCATCAAGATAACGATACTAGCGGATTCTTTGTTGCAATGTTTGTCCATAAAAAAGATGCAACACCTGAAGGTATCGCTCGCACATTCATTCACAAACGCGCTTTGCCTTCTGATTCAACTTGGCAACCGAAAATGTTGGACCATCCAAAACCGGACCGCAATTCAGTTTTCCCAGCTGCTGATGAAATAATTAATGAGGCGGTATCGAGATACAAAATAAAAGACCCTGGATGGTCATGGTGGCATCGCGGAAAGAGAACAAATATTGCCCCAATTATGGCATATGAACGACTGTTCATGCAAAAATGCCCGAATAAGAAAGGAAATATTTGGCCACAAGGAACTTTTCATCCAATGAAAATAATTCATGTTGGTCTTCCTGTTTTCACTGAGAAAAAAGGCACATGGCGGACTAGGCAAGAATCAATTCCTGCTATCCAACAGCATATGGGTGATGTACTACTCAATATTTCACAGGAAACTCTCAAACGATTATTACAAGGGTGGGCGCCATTGATCGAAGAATTCATTGAAGAATTGAAAATTGAAGCCCCTGAACCGGGACCTCTGCTATTTGGATGTGAAATTGATGAAGTTGAACATGTTGTTTCAGCATGGTCTGGTGCAAGAATTACGATGATGATAGACGACATTGGCAAAGATATTTTGCGAATTAAATTAGGATTGCCTTTCATTTTTGAGGATGAGGAAGAATGAGGACTAACTATGATGGTATCCAACACTAAGGAACATTATCATTCATTGCTAATTGCAATCACTTGTTCTTTATTCCTGTTAACCCCGATTTTGGCCTCATCTGTTTCTGCTCAAAGCGAACCTGAAGAAGTCGTCTTTGCTTCTACTGCAATCCCTTCCCCTCTTGCCAAGAACATCGTATTAGTAGAACAATTCATTGAGGACACCCCTAATGCAGATGATGATCAACAACAGGATCTGTGGAGGAAATATCAGGTCAGAGATGATGTCCTCCCTCTAAGTTGGTGGAAATGGTCTGATGAAACAGGTTCTGATTGGCCTGATGATGATGCAAAGGCAAGAGCAGGTCAACTAGGAATGGAACAGCAATCTCAACAACAGGCTCAATATGTATTGAATTCCAATATTGAGCAATTTCAAGATATTGATGAAGCAATACGACGAGCAAGTAATTTTTCTGTTCAAGAGGTTGTTATTGAATTGTCTGGAAATATCATTTTGACAATAAATCAGCAAGGACAATATGAGGTTAAGATTCAAGCCGAGTTCGAGCCACTGGTCAACTTAAGCGATGACACAATGCTATATGTGTTCCTCAGTGAAGATAATGCAGAGGATATTCACGGAAGACAGATTAAGAATTTGATAAGAGATATGAAGCCGGAAGTCGGTTTTTCTGTTGAAGCAAATAATATCACTAATACAACTTGGATAATGCCAAAGGAGCATTTGATCGCTGCTGGCATTGATTTAGAAGAAAATCCATTGGGGTGGCATTTGACTTTAGCATTCATAGGCAGCGTTGAAGGAGATGATGAAGCAACTGGACTTCTTGCATTGTATAATTCTCCGCTTCCGAACCAGTGGTCTAATCCACAGTCGTCTGAGTTCTTAATGCCAATTATGTTGATTATTTTTACCATTGCCATCGCATTTATCGTATATTCTAATGCCTCTATTAGAGAAAAAGGAATGCCGAAAATCAATGTCAATTGGAAGGAAACTTCTAACTCTGCAATAGTGATTTCAATAGAAGCTGGAAATCAAAAAGTCTCGGTTACTAAACTTGAGATCGAACAACCATGGAAAAGTCGTGGCGGATTTAAGCAGTTAGAAATCAATGAAAATAGCAAATACGACATAAATATTTCATTCAAGCAAGGGCATCAGGAAGATTTGAGTTTTTCTTTGACCATGGTGATTGAGGAATTGGGTGGTTGGACGCAACATTTGCGAATTTCACCACCACAGTTACAACAAGAAAAGCAATTACAAAGTGTTGAAGGCAATGACGAATGAGCGAGGGATTGTGAGCCAAATGGAACTTGATGATACCGACAGAGCAATTGTTGCTGAATTATTACAAGATGCTAGAGCCTCTCAAAGAGAATTAGCAAGAGCGGTTGGAGTTGCGCAAGGCACTATTACAAACCGGTTGAAACGACTTGAAAAAAATGGAGTGATAAAGGGCTATTCAGTAGTCCTAGACCCTGAAATGGTTGGTTGGAGTATGACGATAATGGCCGGTTTAAGAATAGAAAAGGGCAAGATGATTCCTGTTCAAAAAGTAATATCTTCTGACCCGAGAGTATTTGCAGTATACGATGTAACAGGCGATTGGGATTCTATGGTCTTGGCGAGAGTAAAGAATCGTGCCGATTTAGATGACCTTACCAAGACTGTTTTTACGCTAGATGGAGTAACAAGATCTTTCACTCACGTAGTCCTAAACACCGTCAAGGAAGATGGCTTGCCAAAGCCCGCTAGTGAATAAATTGTTCAAGGCCTATTGAATTTAATGATTCAACATATTTTGTTTCGGGCTTGAGTGCTCGTGAAAGAACTTTTCTAGCTTCTTGACTAAGTTTTACATCTAATGATTGTAATTTTTCAACTAGTTTTTTTTGCAATGTTGTACCGGTTCTATCCCAATCCATCAATAATTCAAGCACCGCTCCACCTTCACTGTTTCTCGTACCATAAGTCTCGAATAAATAGGTGCAAAAACGGTCTAAATCCCAACCTCTGTTTAACTGCTCAATGGTACCAGTGAAGCCAAGTTCCCTCAATGCATCTGTGTCTTTTTTACCTTCGACTATTATTGGTATGCCAAGTGAATTTTCTTCCAACAATCTCGACAGGGCTTGTGCTGCCAAATTGAATCGTAATTGAACGTCAGCCATCCGATTCACCTTGTAGTGTTAAGGCATCATTCAATCTTGCCAAAAAATCGCTTATTGTAATAGATTTGACACTGACTCTCTTAGAGCGAGATATTTGTCCAGAAACAATTTCCAAATCTGCTTTTGCCAATGATAGTGATTTAGCCAAAACATGCAAAACTGCTTCATTAGCCTTACCTTTTTGGGCTTCTGCTTTGACCGCTACCGTTAGTTTGGAGCGCCATTTATTTACCCCTATAATTCCTTGGCGAGTGGAACCTGGTTGCACTTCAATGTCCAGTAAAACCCGCCCATCAAGGGTGGTTTGAACACATCCGGATAACTCCATCATCCATTGCGCAGGTATGCTAGTCAAAGAACCCTTGTTATGGGCGTTATTTGACCGATAATATCCGCGCTTATTATCAAATTCGGCGGACCTTTATTTGAAAGATACTCTTTTACTAACCACATTTGAAAAATTACAAAAAAAGGGGTGCTGGAGACGATTAATGTACAATGGAAATCAATATAGTTTTATGTTGGCCTCAACAAATGCTTAAAGTCGGTATCGGCGGGGGTTAGAACAAGGTGGAACTATGATTGCTGAAGACACTGTTTTCTCCGTACTATATGATAAGTTCATGTTTTGGTCGGACATCGTAGGAATAATCACCTTTGGCGTGTTATTTTACTCAATTTTGCGCTACCGCGCTAAACCTGGAACGGAGAAATATAATCCCGACCACATTGAAGTTGGATCGTTTCCTGTTGACAGGCACGATACTCGCTTAGAAATCGCATTTTATGTAGTTCCAACAATACTTATTGTTTGGCTGACTGTACTAGCAACCTCCTCTAGTTCCACCGTGTGGAATATCCCTGCTGATGAAGACTCATTCGATATTGATATAATTGGTAAGCAATGGTTTTGGGAATTCGATTATGTTGAGGAATTAACTTGGGAAGATGATTCAAGGATCACCTATGTCAATGTTGAATGGCAATTTGGTTCAACCACTCTTACCATCGATACTCTGGGCTCCTCAGCAGTTAATGCGACCGTCGTTCAAGACGGGGTAGTAACCGACTATGCAATCGACCTAGAATCAGATTCTACCACAATTAACCTTTCAAGTGACTATTCTCTTTATCAAAGTGTAAAAGTAACCGATGCTGATGGAAATCTGCTCCACACATGGGAACATTTACCTGTCGGCCATCAACTATCAACTGCTGCTGACGAACATTTGGTTATTCCATGCGATGAGGATATCGTTCTAACTTTATTCTCAAGGCCTCATGACCAATCAAATCCTACATATGTTGGAGTTCAACACGCTTTCTGGCTCCCACAATGGGGTGCAAAGGAAGATCTTGTGCCTGGCCTAGAAGGTGGCACTGTAATGACTTTCGAACCTGATAGAGCGGGAACATTTGATATTAAATGCGCAGAATATTGTGGTTTAAGTCACGCTAAAATGACAGGCTATATCGACATTGTCGCTAGAGATGGCGCAACATGTGACGAAGATGTCGGAATACAACTGACTTCTGATTCTGAAGGTTCAAGTGGAGGTGAGCATTGATGCGAACAAGAGCAATAGTACTACTAGGCCTCGTAATGATTTCATTGGTTGCAATACCGTCCTATACCGCAGTACCAAGTGGAATTGGAAGTGCTGCTGATACCGGATGTACTTGTCACGGAGGCGCAAATTCAAACACACAAGTGCTAGTAGATGGTCTTCCAGCAGTATTCAATGCGAGTGAAACTTATTCTTTTACAGTAACAGTCGTCAATGATGATTTGACGAGGGCTACAGACGATAACGGCAGAATGGGTGGTTTTAGAATCATCTCCAATGGTGGAACAATTTCTTCAATCAATGAGAGTTTATCTCAGGAAAAAGATGGAGCATTAACTCATACTGATGAGGCAAATACAGTTCGTCAATGGGCATTTGAATGGACTGCTCCTGCAGATTCAGAGGCTATAGTTGGCTTCACCATCTACGGAAACGCAGTTAATGGCGGAGACGGTTCTGGTGGCGATGAATGGAATGAGTTCACTTTGACGAGCATGGGCGTTGATGCTGGCGCAGTAGCACCTGCGGCACGTTCCTTAGTAGTCCTAGTCACTTCTATTGGACTTTCATTAGGCTTGGTCATCGTTGGATTGATGTGGGTCTTTTACAACCGCTCTCCTGAAACTTTCAGCGTTAATAGCTTCTTTGCTTACATCAAACCATGGCTAACAACAACAGACCACAAACAAGTTGGAATTCTATACTTCTTGGTTGGTTTCACATTCTTCCTTGTTGGAGGAGTACTAGCACTTCTATTCCGTATTCAATTAGCTTTACCAGAAAACAATTTCTTGACTGAAGCAGAATACAATTCATTCTTTACTTTACACGGTACAACAATGATTTTCTTGGCGGCTATGCCAATGATTGCCGGATTTATGAATTATGTCTTACCTCTACAAATTGGAGCCAAGGATTTAGCATTCCCAAGAATCAATGCAATGGGGTTGTGGTTACTCGTTTTCTCCACGCCACTAATTTACACCGGTATTTGGACCGGTGATGCTGCTGACATCACATGGGTAATGTATCCTCCATATTCCTCTTTGACCGCTGGTGCTCTTGGAGAATCGATGTCACAGTATGGCTCAAGTGTTGGAACTACTGCTTTCATCGCCGGTATGGCTATGCTCGGTGCATCTTCAACACTCAGTGGTGTTAACTTCATCACAACCGTATTCACTATGCGAGCAAAGGGTGTTGACTGGATGAAGATGCCATTGTTCACATGGTCGGTGTTCGTATCCGTATTCATGCTCTATATGTCACTCCCTGCTTTCGTTATCGGTGTTTTCTTCTTATTATTCGACCATACTATTGGAACTGTATTCTTTACCAGTGGTGGAGACCCACTATTGTTCCAACATCTGTTCTGGTTCTTCGGACATCCCGAAGTTTACGTCGTCATTGTACCCGCTTTCGGAATTATTTCTGAAGTGTTAGCAACTTCGGCAAGACGTTCTATTTTCGGTTACAAATCAATGGTAATCGCGATGGCTGGAATTGGAATCGTTGGATTCGTTGTATGGGGGCATCACATGCTAACATCTGGTATGGATCCAATGTGGAGAGGGATTTTCATGATCACAACAATGGCTGTTGCAATTCCTACTGGCGCTAAAATATTCAATTGGTTAGCAACGATATGGGGCGGTTCATTGGTAATGAAGGCTCATACATTGTGGGCACTCGGATTCCTAATCACATTTACCCTCGGTGGAATATCTGGTATGTTCTTGCCTGTTTCAGGACTTGATACTCACTTCCATGATTCTTACTATGTAGTTGCTCACTTCCATTATGTGTTCATCGGTGGTACTGTATTCGCACTCTTTTCAGGATTATACTATTGGTTCCCTAAGGTAACCGGCAAGAAGTTGGACGAGACTCTTGGAATGTGGCACTTCCTCATTGGATTCACTGCATATAACGCTACATTTTGGCCAATGCACGCACTTGGAATAATGGGGATGCCTCGTAGAACTCACTCCTATACTGTAGAAAGTGGCTTTGCCGAATATAACATGGTAATATCCATCTTTGCCATAATCTTTGGATTAAGTCAATTGATTCTAGTATGGAATCTGATTCGCTCTTCTCGACATGGAGAACCAGCAGGAAAGGACCCATGGGGCGGATGGTCGCTTGAATGGTCAACTACCTCTCCTCCACCTACACCTTCATTCGATGTCAACCCTGTTCAAGGGGACAAGAATATCGAATTCGGACACCATTCCGAAACCAGTATCGGTGATAAGTTGTGGACTGTTAAGAAATCTAAGAAAAAGGAGGTGGATGTATGAGCGGTCACGGAGCGGATATAGAAAATTCAATTTGGGTGCGCGCTTTACTATACGCTGGAGGATTCCTTACTTTCGGAATTATTGCTTTCAGTATTCTTGGTATTGCACTTGCTGGACCTGCCCATGATGAATACATGGATGCGGTTGAGCACTATCATCACGCAGAAGATGCATACAAGGAATCTATTGCTGCGGGAGATTCTGTTGAAGGTGATCATTACGACGAATTATATTTAGAAATGGAAAAGGCTCACCATCATGAAGTGGATGCGCATTTATCTTACCTCAATTGGAAGGTTTCTGGAAATACGATCTTGGTAATGAGTATTATTTTCGCTTCATTCATCGGAATTGGCGGTTTGATTAATTCACTACAAGCAGATGCTGAACATAGTGATGATGAACATGAACATCATGGCTCTGCTTCACCAATTATTTTCACCTTTGGTATCATGTTATTCATGATTGGATTCCCTGGTTTTTCAAATACCATAACCGAACTGCTAACTGGAACAGATGCTGTAATTAGTGAAATGCTAATCGGTGTAGCCGGTCTACTAGTCATCATCATAGGAGTAGGAAATTGGTGGAAAGAAGATTTGCCATTCAATGGATATGGAGAACAAATTGCTACTTCAGCACCGTTTGAAGGCGAACACATTCGCAAGGCTGGTATTTGGGTCTTCATCATGTCTGAAATAATGATCTTCGCAACTTTCTTCTCATCATACCTACGTATGCGCACTGGATGGTGTACAAAGTGGGCATGGGACAATGATATGTGTGCTTCTGATGCTACAGGCTATGATATCTTGACCGCTTCTGATTATTTGAGGCCAGGTGGTGCAAATGGCACTGGAGACTTCTGGACAATGCTTCCAGGTGGTCTCAATACATTTGCCCTAATTATCTCGTCTTACACAATCGTCATTGCTCTAAAGACTGCAAAGGCACAAGATTGGAGTCGCCCTGATAATTTCATTACCAAGTATATTCCACAACCGATAATGAAAATTGTTTTCCCTGACCAAAAGAAAACTGTCAGAAACTTCTTGTTCGCAACCCTATTACTAGGTTCACTGTTCATCGTATTGAAACTGGTCGAGTGGTCTCACTTAGTTGCTGAAGGATTTACCGTTAGCACATCACAAGCGGGTTCAATTTTCTACATCGCAACAGGAGCACACGGATTACACGTTTTCGTTGGACTGCTTATTATGATCTATCTTGTATTCAAAGCCGATACTGTTGGCTATGACAAGGATAATGCACAGGGGATTGAGTACTTTGGATTGTACTGGCACTTTGTCGATTTAGCTTGGGTAATAATTTTCCCAGCATTCTATTTGTATTGAGGTGAAGATGATG
>Ga0307986_10000459_pt1 | contig 30438 bp, 35 predicted proteins | sample EllFjometageno82_FD_203170 | JGI IMG/M metagenome (GOLD analysis project Ga0307986, IMG submission 203170) | Marine microbial communities from Ellis Fjord, Antarctic Ocean - #82 | ecosystem: Environmental > Aquatic > Marine > Unclassified | place: Southern Ocean | collected 2014-10-09 | reverse complement strand
AATGCCACAAGTCATCACGAATTTCATTCAAAAGTTTAATCTGATTCTTGGCCACTTGAATATATGAATCTTTCTCCAAGTCCTTCATAAATGTAATATTTGGCCACCAAAGCACCCTAACAGTCTTTTGAAGTTTTTGTTCTTGTCCTAGTTCAAATAGGTTCATTAAAAAGATTCCATGACTTCAATGTGTTCATTGTCCAATAAAATAGACTTTAATCCATTATCATCTTTTAATACTTTTGTTGCAATATTATATGCAATAGACATAAAAGCGGCAGCATTTATTCTAGGATTAGTTATAGTCTTTGGTAAATTAGTCTTTGCATATTCTCTCAGAGAATCACGAACATCATCATAGTCATAATAATCTTCAAACCCATCTACATTCAATAGCGTGGCAAGTCCAGCAAGTCCATATCCAAGAACTTGTGGTTGGTCATTCCATGCATATGTATAAAGTTTAGATGCTTTTATAATAGTTTCATGTGGTATTTTTGCATATATTTCTTGAAAGGCCTTTAGTCCGCCCAAAACTTTACTATTAACTGGGTTCAATCCCTCTACATCCAAATTACATCTCTGTAACAAATCTAGTTGAGCCATAGCTAAAGGATCTTTATATGCAATCATGGATTTGAAGATTTCTTCATTAGCCATCTTTTCTGCATCTGCATTCCTAATTTTGAAAAACCTTGCTTCTTTTTCTTGACAATCGGATTCATATGACTTGTTTTCATGTCTGTACATGGCCGCAGTGATTTTTTCTCCACCACACATTCCTACCATAATACATCTACGCAATCCATCCCATACAAACATTTTATCAGAACAGGGGCGATAGGCAACATCAATTGATCCAGCAACATCTTTATCAAAACCACTAATTGCTTTTAATTTATTAATAATTTTTGTTAGTCGGATTCTTCGTTGATAAGACATATCAACATACAGATCACTCAGTGCGACAGTTTGTCCCTGATAATCGTCCGAAACCATTTTGAATGAATCTGTGGTATCAGTGTGGTGATTGCACACTTGTCTAATAGTATCTATTATTTCTTGGATGCTATAAGTTTTACCGATTTGTAATGTAGCAAGGACAGCTGCTATCTCTGATTTTTTAGATGATTTAATAATCATTTTCTTCTCCTAGTGTATCTGTTACAGATACGGTTATGTGTAATACGTTATGTATTACATTCTTATTTATAGTATCTATTATACCCCTTTATAGGGCATCTGTCAACAAGTTATTTGATTTTATTTCTTAAACTTGAGGATGAGAAAGAGTGCTGTCTAGATGTGTAGAACACTTCAATTGGCAAATCACTACCAGTGAATTCCCTGTCTCTATAATCCTCTCCGACAAACCTAGTGTCAATCGGTTGAGACTGTAGCAAGTCCACCAGACTTTGTTCTGTGTCATATGGGATAACTTCATCCACATACTTAACAGCATTCAATTGGACGAACCTCTCATATACAGATTGTACTGGTTGATTCTTTTCCTGTCTGTCAATTGAAGGGTCAGTCTGTAACCCTACAACTAACCAATCACAATTCTCACTTGCCTCTTTCAACATAACTATATGTCCAGCATGTAGTAAATCGAATGCACCACAAGTGAATCCGATTATTGGGTTATTGCGCTCCGACATCAGCTGTCCTACGTTTGAACATGTGAGTAATATCCTCTGGGTCGGTTCTTGTCATAGGTGGACAAACTTCGATTTCATTTCCTTTATCAAGCCATTCTTGAATAAGGTCTTGTGGGGTATTTTCTTCTCTAGCCATCGTCTTCTTCTCCATTGTAATCATTGTAAAGTAAGTCTTGTAACTTCTCGACAATCTCTTCTATTGTGTTTAAATCCTGTTGCACTTCCGTGTCTACTTCTATTTCTATTTTAATTTTCATCTTATTATGTCGATCTTATCCATCGACTCTTTGCTCCAGATTTCCAGTTCTGTACGAACCTTGTTCTCTGCAATCATTTTATTATATCGTTTAGTTGCAAGTTTCTTCCACCATGCAACCACCCCATCAAGTTCAAACCTGTCAAAGTTCTCTGCTTTAATTAGTTTATCAGTTTTACCTAATAATACATCCTGTACATTTTCGAAACCGTAGTTTCCCATGTAGAATCTTTTCTGAGTTGTAACCTGTCCTGCCTTTGCCATCTGGTCTGAGAACAACTCATACGCTTTTGTGTCATGTATCTTTAGACTTGCTTTGACAACACCAAGCATCTTTGTTTGAATTTTCATCTTACGACTAGAAGCACCTTTGTGAATGAGGTCTTCACCACCATTCTTTTCAGTAAACCAATCACGCAATTCAAAATAGAGTTCTTCACCTAGTGTCAATAGAAACTTAGATTCTGTGTCACCCTTATATCTAAGGAATGGACGCATTCCATCGTACATTGAAGACGATTTGATATTTCCATAAAGACTAGTAGTCTCAAAAAGACAGAACTCAGTATCATACTTTTCATTCAACATTCTACGAACTGCATGTGAGTTACAAATACCAGCAAGAAGTTTACCACCAAGATAGTTATAACCAAATGGTTGGGTTGCTACAATTACCATACCCATAATTGCATGTTTGTTGAATATAGTTAAGTCTGGTACACCACCCAAGTATACATTACGAGGCTTGGAATTAATTAAGGGAGAACCCAAACGAATGAAACCAACTATAGTATTAGTAGTTGTTTCCTTAACAACCAACTTAACATTCTTGCCTGGGCTATCGTCTGGACTGAATGATGCAACCTTCTCTAACATAGTGTCCCATGTTTTATTTGGAATAGTTGATACAGCAAAGTTCATATCTTCTGGATGCATATCAAAAGATTGAAAGAAATCGTCCTCTAGTCCCATGCCGGGCAATGACTGAGGAATATCTTTTACACGTTCAATCTTGCGAGCACGAAAGTAATCATCAATTCGATTAAAGTCTTTGAAGTAATTCATTAACTTTGTAGCGGCCCATATAGCATCTTGTCGTTCTAGTATCATCCAAAAAAGTCCTCAAGTGTAGTCTGCGTACCATAAGAACGGTCAATATCCCATCCAATCTGGTTCATAATAAAAGTCAAAGGTTCGACAAATGCCTTTTCATACTGTAGATCATAGTCTATATAGCGGTGAATGTCAAGTTCTTTTGGTAATTTAGTTATAAAAGATATGACATTTGATGACATAGGATTAGGAGTTCTCAAGTGAATGAACTTAATCTTTTCTCCTTCTTGAATAAGAGGATACTTGTGTGTCAGTTTATTCTTCTTAGTGAAGTGATTGTACAACAACGAACCACGACAGTGCATAGGAACACCCTTCAGAAAGATACTGGAACTACTACTCCACTTTGTAAGTCCATTAACAGAACGAGGGAATGCAACGTCTTCTGCTGGTAACTTCATAAACTCTTCTCTGAAGTCGATGATGAAATCATTCACATCTTGTTCTGTACCAGACATGATAATCTTCAAACACTCTTTAAGTTTACTACGACATGGAGCAGGAGTACTTGACTTAACTGCCTCGATGCCCATAATCTTGAGTTGTGGTTCTTGGTAGCGTACACCTTCCATGTCCCATACGTTTAAGATATATCGTTTCTTAGCAGTCCAGATACCTTTGTCTGCAATCGCCTCACGGCCCATTTCCATCTTCTGTTCATATGCATTTACATATTTAGCAAGATCTTGATAACTCTTATCAATAAAAGGTTCAATTTTCTCTTTAGCAATCTTGTCGAGGAAGTCCACCACCCTGAGTCGATATGAATCCTCTGACTCAGCATCTCTCTTCGTAAGCACTTTACTAACAAGTTCATCAAACCTAATGTACACCGAATCTGTATCTGATGCAATAACATAATCCACCTCTTCGCTTTTCAGCAGTTTGTTCAAGTAACCATTCAGTGCTTTTTCAATCCACCGAATAGATAGTTGTCCAGAAGTTGTAATACCTTCTGCAATCTTTAAATCGTAATACCTAAACCATTCATTACCAATCGCACCATAAGCAGAGTTCAAGGAAATCTTTCGTGCCATCTGGATGTTCTGATAACGAGACACATCGTTTAGGTACTTAGGGTCTTTGGTATCTTCATACTGCTGTTTAGCAGTCAACATCTTCTTCTTGTAGATAGTACGATCATTGTACATCTCTTGCATCATCTCAGGCAAGAACCCTTGTTTCTTTGTTCTGAACAATGCACCGTTTGGTGTCCGAGCAACTTTTGCATCTGGTAACATAGACAAGTCTATCTGTTTTGATAACATCTCATCAATGGTATTGTCATTGTAAGGCATAGTCTGAGGCAACAACATCTCTGGGGAAATGTTGTATTGCATAATCAAGTGAGGATACAGGGAGTTCAAGTCAAAAGACATTACCCACTTGTGTTGTCCAACCTGTGGGTCTTTAACATATGCACCGATATACTTCTCACCCTTACTCTCGTTACGAGTCTTTGTTGGGATAACAACCTTACGTTTGAGAAGGTGATTATAAATCAACACATCCCAATACTTAACAGATGTAAATGCATCAGACATATTAACCTTAGCCTCATACGTCATAGTAAGAAGCAAGTCAATCAGTTTCATTTTAGAATCTAGTCTATCAACTAGTTCAACGTCCATTATGTTATAGTCAATAAAAGACTGATAGTCTTTCTGATACCAATCACTGAATGTGTCGTATGGATTCTCATCCTTACGTTGTCCTAGTTCGACAAAAGCGATATGGTCTAGACGGTATGACTCTTGGTTTGAGTATGTAAATTTCTTGTATAGTTGAAGGTAATCAAGGTTGTTAACACCCATGATTTCAAACATTTCTGTCTTCTTACCAAACCCACTGTTCACCATGCGTGACTGCACAACACCCCAAGGAGATAGACGTTTCATAGCGTCTTCACCCAGCTGGGAATTGATACGGTTACAGATGTAGGGAAGGTCGAAGAATTCAGTATTCCAACCAGTAATGATATCAGGATGATCTGCATCCCACCAACCAAGGAACCTAGCAAGAAGTTCACGTTCAGTAGGACAATGAATATACTCTACATCATCTCTGCTGTTTTCATAAGGGCGCATACCCCATACAATAAACTTGCCTGCGTTATGGTCTTTGACAGTGATAGACAGCATAGGTTCTGCTGCCTGATCGGCATGAGGGAATCCATTCTCACACTCTACCTCAATATCTATCGTGACAATCTTCAGTTGTTTTGAATCAAACTGAATTTGTTTTGGATACTTTTCAGATAGGTATGTGTAAGGGAATTGGTTCATTCCATACACAAGATGTGGTTGGGACTGATACTGCTCAATAAATGCTTTCGCTTCCTTAATAGAGAGAAACTTCATTGGATTGACGTTTTTGTCATCCAAGGTTTTCCAACCAGTTTCTTTCTTTACAGGAACGTAAAGAGTGGGCTCGTACTTTACTTTGAAGTTAGTACGAACGCCATCCTTTACGGCACGAACAAGCAGTTGGTTGCCCCATTGGGCAACGTGTGTATAGAAGTTCGACATATTTTTCCTTATCAATTAGGTTCATTATATACTATTTAAGGCTGAATGTCAAGAGAAAAGTGGTAATTGATCCTCTGGGAAGTAGTTATCAATCATGTCGATAACATCTTGCTGTTGGGCCATTGCCTGTAGTTCTTTCTCAACTGTTTGTGCGATATCTGAGTGTTCCCCGATACCAGCAGGATTCTTTAAGTAAACCATTACATTTACTTTATGCATGTCAATCTTTGCTTGTGCAACTTGACGTAGTGCGTTCAGAATATCTTTGCTCATTTTATAGTTCTCGCTTTTTTCCAATGTTATATTTTGTCTCCAAATCCCACTCACTTTTCTCCTTAAAGGAAATGACTTTGATTTGTGACAAAGGTGCTTTCGGTTCTGTATCACCGATTATCTCAATTAATCCCCAATCACCCAAAAGAGCTGCGATTGAGTTCCTTCGTGCCACATCATTCTCGCTGATGTTTGTATCCTTACCATCAAGGGCAAACAACTCTTTAAAATGTACAATGTAATACCTACCTTGTTTATGTAGGATATGACATGATTGGTACAACTTCCTCTCTTTACGAGAGGCAACACCTATTCTTGATAGTGTCTCACGAACCTTTAAGAAGTCATCAGGTTCCTTTAATTTTACTTCTAGCATCCTTTCGGGCCGCCATTCAATTGCTTCCATTTCTTCCACCTTTATTCAAACTATCTTTAATAGTCTTTATCTGTTCATTATTAAGTACCGAAAGAGCAACCTTCGCTTTTTCATTACCGTAGCCATAATACTCTTTAACATACTCTATATCATCTAACTTTTCAGCTTTCACCCAAGGGGCGAAGCGTTTCTTAGACCTAATAGTATTTAGTAAAAAATCATACTGTAGCTTTGCGTCAAGGTGGTGACGCATATTCATTTCATTAACGAACATAATGGTGTCATTAAAAGGCGCCAGACATCTGTTTACAACATATGCTGGATACTTCTTTTCCCACATAGGATCATCTGAATCCATCAGATTTTCCTTAGTGTGATTTACTGAGTTAAGATAATGTTTTAATTCATAACTCATTTGAACTGCACCTGTGACATAACCTCAATCATAAACGCTTGCATGTTTATCTCTTGGTCTGCAACAAATGCCGATTTGTATTGATAGTCTGCAACTGCCATTACCATATGTGGAATGGTACTGGATTGTATATTATCATACAGTGTATCATAAATCTTACGATACAATTGTGAAGGGTCATTGTCTAGATTGTTTGCAATCCAAGAACGAATACCTTTAAAGTCTTTCGCCTTGAGATGGACAATCAAGTCCTTCATATTTGATTCTGAGATATTGACAAGTATTCCAGTGTCAATCATACCAGAAGCAGAGTATCTTTGCAATTCGTTTAGAACCCTACGCCAATCTGGGAAGTGTTTCATTACCAGTTCTTGTACAACTTTAGGCTGGTATTGTACATTCTCTTGTGCAAGAATATTCTGCACACGTTTGTAGAATTCACCAGCAAGTTTAGGTTTGTCTGTATTAGGTATCTTGAATACCACACCAGAACACCGACTATGCAAAGGTTCGATAATCCTGTTCTTAAAGTTACAGGTAAGAATGAACCCACAGTTCTTGTGGAACTCTTCAATAAACCCACGCAACGCTGGTTGTGTAGATTGTGGATTGAGATAGTCTGCCTCATCAAGAATTACAAACTTACGATTACCATCCATAGAGACAGTACTTGCAAAGTTCTTAATCTTGTTTCGTAGAACATCAATACCTGATTCTTCTGAACCGTTGATTAACATATATGTAGCACCGATTTCTTCAAGCATTGCTTTTGCAACAGTTGTTTTACCGACACCAGCACCACCCGACAGAAGTAGATTAGGGATGTGCCCATCATCTACAAACTGTTGGAAGGTTTTCTTTAAGTCATCAGTAAGAACACACTCACTGATAGTTTGAGGGCGGTACTTCTCCACCCATAACATCACATCATTCATTATATAATTCCTTCTGGTTTAGGATGCTTCTAGAGCAATAAAGTATTCAATAGGTTTAGTCATGTTAGTGAAACGTGATATACCTTTAGAGGATACTTCTACTTTATAGTCTCCAGCCAGAAGTTTTAGGTTCTCTACTTTAAAGTAGTGTGTGAAGTCAGAAGGTGAATTATCACCAACCTTAATTGCAAAGTCGTTTGAAGTCTCGTTCTTACGATCTGTTACAGTAAGTAAAACATCACCACCAGCAGTACCTCGTAGCACTACATCAGGCACACCAAGTACAGCAGAGGCCTTTTGAATCTGATTGAATGTATCTTGTGTAAAGGTAAATTCAACATCAACAGTTGGCATAGTGATTTCAGTCTTGGGTGTTGTTACAACAGATGGGTCACTAAAGAAGTAGTTCAGTGAACTACCACCACCCTCTTCATTCAACTTTACAGACTTGTCCGTAAATTCTAAACTGGGACTCTTAAATAATGAGAGTGCAGATAAGAACTCGTGTAAGTCGTATATCGCAAATTCATCAGAAAAAGTATCTGGAATAGTCGCCTTTGCTACAATGTTCTTCATTGCAGACATGGTGTTAATCGTGTTACCAGATTTTACCAGAAGGTTTTGGTTAATGGTTGAGAAGTTTTTAAGAACCTCTCGTGTGTCGCCGCTTAATTGCATCATAATTTATTTCTCCATTGTGTCGTGATTATGTAGTGCCATTATACCATAATGGATCACCTTTAGCAAGTCTTTTCTGTTCTTGCCTTCTTTTTTTCCGTACCGTTGTGCATATTTTAATATGTTGCCGATACAAAACCCTTCTCCATGGCCCGAGTCCATGATGAATTCTGTTGCTTGAAATTTGTTGTGGGAATAGTGTGAGTCATAAGTAACATCTATGTACTCTTTGATTTCAGAAAGCAATATGTCTTCTGAGTATTTGTAGTCTATATTCAAATTGTTCATCCTATAATTTTTCATTTGTTACACCCATTGTAACACAAAAGGACGCCTCTGTCAAGAGGCGCCCGTCACTTATTTCATTATTTAATTTTTATCGTGCGTGGCTTCTTATCATCTGGGATAATTCGCTCCATACGAATGTTCAGAATACCATTCGTCATTTCTGCGTCTTTTACAACTACATCATCTGACAACGTGAAGGCACGTTTAAAATGGCGACTAGAGATACCTTTGTGAAGATATTCTGTACTGTCGGTTTCTGATGTTGACAAATCAATCGAATTGATAGACAACTTGTTTTCCACCATACGAATTTCGACATCATCCTTTGCAAACCCAGCTATTGCTAGTTGGATAAGAAATTCTGTGTCAGATTCTTTAATGATGTTATATGGGGGGTAATTACTCTGTTCTGAATATCCAGCCGAATTGGTTAGACTATCGAACATTCTATCGAAACCGATAGAGAAAGTATTGATCCTAGACGGATCGAGGGTTGTGTAATTTAATGCCATTTGATTTCTCCTATTTAAAGCAAGTAAATATGTGATACCCGATTATCGGCATATCACAAGTATATATAAGGATTGGCAAGGGATTTTTCAACCCCTCACCAACTTTTTTACGCCGCCTCGGCGTATGCGATTGCCTTATCTAATGCACTTAGTTTAACCTTACGGTTACGTCCATACCATGCAGACTGTAAACGTCCGTCATTTGAACGACCCTGTAGGTGGTCTGTCATGTTTGTGACAGAGTTAAATGCAGTCCACCAAGAACCTTGAGCGAACTCTGCGCCAGGCTGGATGTCCAAGTTCTCAAAAGCAAGTTTTGAGTTGCGAGAAGTAAAGGGCATTGCACCTTCTACTTTTTCCTTCGCAGGGGCACCGAATACTTCATTGAAGTACTGGATAACATTCTCTGGTGTATATCGTTTTCCACCAAGGAACTGCGCCATTGACTTGTACTGTTCCATCTTCTCACGAGCAATACCCATCTGTTCTTTAACAGCGGCAGGGTCAAATGCCTTACGGTGATTTACCGTTACCATCTTATCTGCATTCTGTGAAAGGGACAGTGTTAATGTATTGTTACATACTACACGAATTGGTGTCATGCGAATGTTAATCGCCTTACCAAACTGGTGTGGATTAGTAAACAAGAAGTAGTTCTCAGTAACGTCACCGTTGAACAACTCAAAAGACTCTTTAGTCTTTGCAAGAGCCCATACCATCTGTCCATCTTTCAACGAACCAGCAGTATGCATTTCCATGTCACCAGACATGCAGTACTCTTGGAAGAACTCAAATGCCTCTGAGTTTTGCACTGGATTCCAACCCTTACCGACAACATCTAATACAGTGTTGTCTGAAGTCCGAATCAGGGCCTCTTTGTTTTTAATTGGAACACCTTGTGCAGTAACAAGTGGTTGTTTTTCAACTTCCCAATCAAGTCCTGCCACCTTCTGGAACTGGTCAGGGGATAGTTCATAATCCACCTTAGTACCTAGTCCATGCCAAGGAAGTTCCCCAACATATGCCATTTGCGCTTTACCGTCAATCATTTCAATTTCGTGACTCATAATATATCTCTCCTAGAGGTTTGTTTTTCTAACTTACCTATACATTATACGATGTTTTCATAACAAAGTCAAGAGGTTTTTCAATCTTTTTTTGACTTCTTTTCGTACTGTATAGTCGATTTCTCAATCTTACATATACATTATACATGTTATTGGAACAAATGTCAAGATGTTTTTAGAACTTTATACAACTAAATGCGAGAAATTCTTCTCTTTCTTGAATTGGACGATGCTTCTGAACTTGTCAAACAGCATATCCTGTTTATGGGAGATAACGAACACGTTTTGGTCTGAGAACGTATCAAGGATTTTGAGGAAGTCATCTGTACCAGAACCATCCAAAGAGGAATCAAAGATTTCATCTAGGATTAATAGGTTCGTATTGGTAGAGTTCTTCATCTTAGCAATAGCACGCCATGTGAATAGGAGGGCCAAGTCAATACGCATCTTCTCACCTTCAGAGAATGATGCATAGGAAAACTCATCACGAAAGCGTGACTTGATTGTTTCGTTGAAGTTCTCATCTAAGTTAAACTGTACATAGAAGTCCATCGAACTGAGATAGGTATTCACCAATTTGTTCATAATAGGTAAATACTGTTTCACTATCTTAGTCTTGATACCACTGTCTTGTAATAGATTACGAGCAACATCAACGTAGAACTTGTCTTCATTTAACTTAGACTTCTGTTCTTCAATAAGGGAAATCTTACCCTTGAGTTCTGCCAACTTAGTCTTGTCATCATCAGATACAGAACCTTGTGTATAGGTTTCGATATCCTTCTCTAACTTAACATTGAACTTTTCTAACTCATTTATAGAAGAACGAATCTTAGCAATCTCTACATCATGTTTACGAAGTGTAGCAAGGTTATCTTTAATGATATCTAGTCGTTCGTGTTCTTCCCTTTCCATTCTATTGGCGTCTGCAATAGCTCTGTCGAGTTGTCCGAGTTTTCCAGTACTTGCATCAATCTTCGTCTGCTTTGTCTCTGGCGTGATATCCTGTTCGCATGTCGGACATTCCTCGTTGCTCTGGAAAAAGTTGATCTGCCTTTCATGTTCACCTCGTTTGTTAGATAGTGCAGCTTCTGTTCTGGATAATTTTCTAATCTTTTCTTCTAATCTAATCTTATGTTCACTATCAAATGATAACGCTTCTTTAGCATTATCCAAGGAGACAATCTCTCCCTGTTTAGTTTTTATAGCAGAATCATTTGATGCAACCTTAGACTTACTATCATCAATGATAGATGACTTGTTCTCAATCACATCTTTAATAAATCTTTCTTGTAGGGTTGCCTTTTCTTTTGTCAAGTCATACGTCTGTTCAGTGTTCCGAATATTCTCATTTAGTTCTTTTGTTTGATTCTTCAATAGGAAGTTCATCAAAGAGAAAATCTTAATGTCTAGGATATCCTCGACAACCTCACGGCGTGCCTTGGTAGTAAGTTGCATGAATGGTACAAAGGTAGACGAACCTAGTATAACAACCTGTGTGAAAGAACGATAGTTCAATCCCATAATCTGTTGTTCTAAGTACTTCTGATAGTCTCTGGCGTTTGCGTCTTGGTTAATCATACTACCATTAACATACACTTCAAACTTATTGGGTTTGATACCCCGAATAACCTTAACGTCCTTCCCGCCCACGTTAAACTCGACCTCAACCACAGACCCGCTGTTATTTACAGTGTTTACCAATTGCTTCTTGGAGATATTTCTGAAAGGTTTATTAAACAAACCAAAGCACAAAGCGTCAAGAATGGTAGACTTTCCAGCACCATTCTCTCCAATAATCAGAGTAGATGAACTCCTGTCCAACTGGACTTCTGTGAAGGTATTCCCTGTCGAAAGAAAGTTCTTCCAACGTACATATTTAAAAGTAATCAAAGTTCTAAGTCACTCGCTTCTAAGTATAACGATTTCATCATTGATGTGAGTCTTTCTTTATTCAAGTCCACATCTAGTTCATCAATATATCGCTCCAACACTGTCATAGTGTCTTCTGCATTTTCAACAATAGCATCATCTACATTAGATGCATCTAATTCAGAGAAGTCCTCTACAATCTTCACCTCATGGGCGCAAGATTCAGATAAGACTTTATCCACAAACCTATCGAATTGATAGATATCTTTCTTATTAACTACAACTATTCTAACATACTTATCCTTCAATGTCAAGACATCATAAGAAGAAAAGTCTGTTGTTGTGTCATCGTAGTAAATCTTTTCAAAGATAGTGAAAGGGTTTAGTACACGTTCCAAGTCTCTGGTAGTAGTGTCGAATATATGGAATCCTTTAGGACATCCATAGTCAGCCCAAGTCATTTGGTAGGTAGTACCAAGATAGTAAACCTGTCCGTCATCAGACTTCTTGTGGAAGTGTCCACTGAATACCGTATCGAACTTCTTTAGGAAACCCTTGTCATATCCACCCTCTGCCTTTACACCAGCATGCATCTCAAACCCATTAATCTCCAAGTGTCCAATTGCAACCTGTGCCTTGGTTTCTTGAATGTGAGTCATAGTTTCTGCATGGTTCTCTGGACAAATCCAAGGAATGAAACAGATAGGAGTTCCGTCAAACTCTACTGTAGCTGTTGCTGGGTATGTGTGTATATTGTCGAACTTACCATTAATCAACTCTTCTAGAGAGTTAACATCATTAGTGTTCTTATAGAATGTATCGTGATTACCTACCAGCATGTGGAGAGTAATACCTAGTTCTTCGTGTTTCTGTAGAAACCGTTCACGAAAGTCTTTGGCAATCTTATAGGAAACAAACTTACGTCTGTCCATAACATCACCACCATGAATAACCGTATCAATGCCACGTTTAATTAACTCTGGGAAATATACTTCATCCCAGAATTTGTAAAAGTAGTCATTGAAAAAAAGGTTATCGTTTCGTGCGCCGAAGTGCGTATCAGTTATTAGCGCTATCTTCATTTATTTCTTCACCTTGTTCATCATAAAATTTTTCAAGTCCTTTAGGTTCTTTCTTAACCTTCTTCTTTGGTTTATAGACTGCTTCATCAGGAAGGAAGTTCTTTTGTAGATAGTCTACATATCCTGCCTGAGACATGTCTTCACCTTGCATCATCATCTCAACATTCATATTAGAAATAATTTGATGTTTGACATGTTGTTGCTTCTTCTCTTTTGCAATTCTACGAAGGAATGCATAGTAGATGATTTGAGTAAAGTAAGCAAAAGGGTTCTTGGACTTCTCTGGATTGAAGTTACCACAGTATTGTAAACAGTTCTCAATGCCGTCTGATATCATCTCATCCCGATAGGTATAGTTGATGAAGTTTGGACGGTATGACAAATGATTTGCAATCTTTAGAAAGCACTCGCCGATATAGTTCGTAACAGGTGGTTGTGGGTCACCCAATTCCTCTGCGTCTTTGCATTTATCTTTCCACTCTGACATAGCGGCAAGAAAGTCTGCATTGTTGACGTAGTGAACACCCTTTTGTTTTTTAGCCATTATCTTTATTATAACTCCACAGTTTGTTGTATTAATTTTACAACGTATAACATATTATACATTATTCACACGAAATGTCAAGAGATTATTCAATTTAACTTTATTTCTCAAAAACTATTGACAACCTCTTGACATGGTTGTATAATGGGTATGTACCCTTTGAGAATGATTAGAATTAGAGTATAAGCTAATGTATTGTTTTAGACACATTAGAGAATAGTTCTAACTGTTCTTCCATCTCTATTTCATCAAGTTCCTGATCAGTAGGTTCAATCCAGATATCATCATCAGGCGATTCACTTCGCATCCTTGTGACACAAACTTCATAAAACTTAGACAATCCGACTGAAGCACTTACTTTTAGAATTACACTACTCTTGTTGATTTGAAATACTTCTTCTTCAGAGAAATGTACCCATCGTCTTAACGATACAGATTCTTCGATTCCTTGTCTTGTAATTTTAGGTATTGAACTAACTAGTAATGGATTCTCTATCTGGTAAGTCTTTGATGCTATATCATCAGTAAGCTTACATACAATCTCTTCGCCACTAGATAACTTTAAAATAATATTCTCTGTTGTCATATCTTTATCCTTGTAATCTCGTAGTCAAATTCTTCTTCTGCATATATATTTATTCGTTCTTGAAAGTGGTTAATTGTAAAGTTTCTCTTAGACTTGTGTGTTAAGTCATCAGCTAAATCATAAAGAGTTGCCGATTCTTTACTTTCACTCTTACGCAATCCTCGACCTATACTCTGCAATGTACGAATTCTAGACTTACTTGGACTAGAGAATACGATGTTATGGAGATTACGGATATTAATACCAGTAGAGAATGTACCATAAGACGCAACAATGATTGCACTCTTTTCTAGTTCTGTAATAGCACGAATGTCTTCTCTTGTCTTAGTGTCTGTACCACCATAAACGTAGAACACCTTTCTATCAGTATCTTCTGATATCATCTTATGCAGAACATCACCATGCTTTTCTACATATTGAAACAGTACTAGTGTATTACCTTTTAGGTTGAGTGTCAAGTCTTTTATGAACTTATTTCTTTTTGGGTGTGTTACGATGTAGTCCATCTCTTCTTGGTATGTCATACCTTTGACAGTCTTACACTCTTCTTCTGAGTATGTTAGAACCAAAGACTGAATCTTAAATGAAGCAAGTGTCTTTGAATCAATCAACTTCTTAGTAGTGATAACCTTCTTGAGAGAACCAAACAGTCCTTCTAGAACCAATCTGTGTGTCTGCATACCATCAAGAGTACCTGTCAAACCAAAACGATATTTACATTTGTCTAACATGGTTAAGATAGAGGTTAGAGACTTAGCCTTAAACAGATGAGCCTCATCTCCTACAACCAATCCAAATGTATCAAAGTAAGACTTGGGCATCTTGTAGAGGGATTGCCATGTAGAGATAACTACTGGTTTTGTGATATTCCTATCATGTCCACTATACACTCTCTGCATGTTGTTTTCAGACCAACCATAATCAACAAAGTCTGAGTACATCTGTTCTACTAGAGATGTAGTGGGAACAAGAATAAGAATCTTATCCGTTTCTGTTTCTTTTAAAAGCAACTTATAGTAACGTACAAGAATGTAGATTATGAGGGACTTACCCGAAGCAGTAGGACTAAGCAACAAAGCACGATGTTTTCTGATAGCAAAATCCACGGCATCCACTTGGTAATCACGAGGTGATATAGGGTTGCCTCTAGACTTGAGTTTAAGTCCATTGATGAATCCATTAAGTATTTCTCTGTCAAGTTGTTTCTCATCTTTTAATTCCTCACTAATTTCATAGGGTTCTTCCCAATCTTCTAACCACTTCTCCAAATACGAGAGAAGTCCAAGATACAATTCTCCTGTCTGTGGAGAGTACAATCTTATTTTTCCATCCCAAATACGGTTTCGATATGCAGGCATAAACTTTGCGCCTGGCACTTCGAATGTGAAATGGTCTGATAACGAACGAGCAGTGGAGGGTTCGGCAGATACTTCTAAGTATACCTCATCCTTCTTTGTAACTTTTGTTGTCACTAGACAACACCATCTACAAATTTACGCCATTCAATTGCGTTTTTAATTTCCCAGTTACGATTACCAACCTGTTTTAAAATACGTTCACAGGTGTCTTGACATATCTTGAAATACTCTACCTTCTGTTTTGCCTTAATAAGGTCAATATCAGAATCAAGGTAGATGTGCAAGTCTGCTTTGAGTATTTTATGATCGAATGGGTTGTCACGATAAACGGAGGCGTCAGCCTTCCCACCATAGTACTCCCACTTCTTTCGATAGAGTACATGATACTCGCCGTTTTTTAAAAGAACGAGTTGTCTAAAGTTGTTGTATATAGTAATATATTTTTGGTGAAGAGATGCGGCCCTTAGAGATTCATCTCCAAGTTCTAGGTTATCTATCTTCAAGTCTTTTTCGGCGGTTGCCTGCAATTCATCTAGTGTCATAATAATTCCATCTTATAGGGTGTGAACAGGGTCAACGAACTTACTGTTCTATATTTTCTCTCAAATCCAGAGAACCAATTAAGGGTGTCTAAGTCGAATCCCCCTGTTCACGTTTATATTTATAATCTCTTAAATCTTAGATCCAAGGACTTCTAAGTTATAGTAATCGTAATTCATTGTCATGGTAGCAGTCAAATTTTGTGCATCTGTGTCCTTAGTATCAAAACTTACTCCTGACAGAGATGTAGGATATACATTTTTAAAATTAACTTTAACTGTAGGATTGTTTTTATTAGTCATAATCATCAAGGTTGCATCACTCTGGAGTGTAGATACATTTGCTGTGCGACTTGATACACTTGTTCTTGTCACTGCAGCGTCTGAAATTGCATCTGCGAACTGAGCAGTATTTTCTGGGAATCCAATACCTACCATCCAATCATGGATTTCACGCCAGTTTGAAAGGTTCTCCTGTACAGCAAATGATATCTCTAAAGGTTCATAGTTAACTGTGTCCCCCATCATATTAAGTGAAGTGAACCTAGTGTTAAGTACTGCGTCACCTGAGAATGCAATGCCGGGCAAGTTTACTTCTTGAATGAAATATTCTGTGTTTGGTATTTTTAGAATAGAAAATCGGAATTGAGTTGGACGGGCCAGATCAAGATTGTCTGGTTGTCTATCAAGCGGGTTTGTTTTAACTATTGCCATTTTTGTTTTCCTCTAACTCTTCTTCTGTTTTCCATACTACTATTTATAAGACAAAAAAAAGAGGGAACCGAAGTCCCCTCTAATAAAGTTTGGTATAACCAAATCTTTTTATTACATGATGTTAGTAACTTGTACTCGTCTGTAATATACGTTGTCATTTGCAGTCAAAGCGCCTGAACGAACAGTAGCACCACCAGCAAATGGGTTAGCAGCCATACCATAACGGGTTTTGAAACCGATTTTTGGTTGGAAACTAGATTCACCAACTGCACGAACCATTTGTAACGGAACGTATGGGCAGTAGAATAAACCAGCATCGTAAGGTGAAGTACCTTTGTATCCTACTGTGAAGTACTGTTTAGCATCTCCATTTGCAGAATATGGGTCGATATACACTTTAAAGCGTCCGTTAAGAACACCAGCAAATGTGTTACCAGAATCATCAACATTCAAGTTGTTGTTTAGGGCAGGAGTATAGTCCAACTGTCCAGCCATCTGCAATGCAGATGCAACATCAGAAGAACAGATAATCATATTACCTTTTCCTCTACGAGTTTGTTGTGCGATTACGTTAGCTTCACGTTCTACTTGGAACATAAGTCCCTTGAACTTCTCAACACTCCAACGGCCGTTAGAATCAACGTCCATATCGAAGATACCAGAAGTAGCAGTATCAACCTGTGCGCCTGGCTTAGCAGTTACATAGACTGTACGAACAACTTCACGGTTGATCTCAGCGAGAATTTCAGCAGAAAGGATGTTTGCAAGTTCTGTCTCAGCGTCCAAACCATGAATCGCTTTAAGGTCTTGTGCAAGTTCCATTGTGTATTCTGCTTTAAGAGCACGTGATTTAGCAGTAACAGTTTGCTTTTCAATTGAGAAAGACATCTCTTTGAAAGCGTTGTTGTCTGCATCACCTAATGCTTCCATAGTTGCAGTTGCAGTACCAGTACCACCAGTATAAGTACCTGGCGAACCATCATTCAAGATAGCAGGGTTAGTACCAGCCTGTGTACCAGCACCAGAGAAATCTGAATCTGGTTCTGCATATTGGTTCTCTGTACCACTTGCGTTGGTATAGCGTGAACGCATTGCGAAGATTAACCCTGTTGGGCCAGTCATCGGTTGAACACCAGCGATATCATAAGCGATAAGGTTAGGCATAGAACGTCTAACTAGTGAAATCATAATTGGATTCCAGTTAGCTGAACCAGCGGTGCTATTTGTTGGTGCTGCTTCGTTTAAGAATTTAGAGTCTTCAGCAATTGACTTTTCTTGGTTTTCTAAGATAACAGTGGTTACAGCTCTCTTGTATGAGTCTTTGATCTCTGGAAGATCATTGTGCTCGAGGACTGGCTGCCACTTTTCCTGTAGATGTTCTGTCTGGAACATTTTATTTCTCCTTGTTAGGTTTACTAATAATATTTATAAAAAACGAATCTTTCATCGTTATTTTGCACGCTTTACGTTTCGACTAATTGCACTCATGTAAGTACTCATAGCACCAGTTGTATCAATAGCTGTTTGTTCTTCTTGAACAGCATCTACGGATTCAGCGACAGTTTGTGCCTTTGGAAAGTAACTTTCCTTAAGCGTTTCGAGTTTTTCACTGAAAGATTCTTCAGTTGTGAACTCTACGTCCTCAGCAAGAGACTTAAATTTTTCAATTTCTGTATCTGCAAGGTCAGAAGCGACTTGTGCGAAAACTGACTCACGAACCAATACATCCTTTTCACTTTTCAGTGAAGCGAGCGTAGTGATTTGTTCATTCAACTTCTCTTCTAGAGCATCAATCTGTGCAGACTGTTGACCTAAAATATCGTACTTCTCATCTGGTACATCTATATAGTGTTCTTCGAATAGAGACTTTAATCCAGAAATGAAGTCTTCTGCAATCTCACCCTTTAGTCCACGTTCAATAGCGATTTCGTTTTCTTTCATCCACTCTTCTACAACGTAGTTCATGTATGCATCGACTTTTTCAGTCAATTCACTGCGTACTGATTCAACTTCTTCAGCAATTTCTTGCGTCTTAGCTTCTTCAATTCTCAATACTTCTGAACGAAGTTTTGATTTTACAGCAGCTTCAAAAATTGTGGATGCTTTTTCCTTAAATTCTTCAGAAAGTTCTTCACCTTGTACAAGTGCAGTTACGTCTTCAGAAACATCTACAGATGCTAAACGAGCGTCTAAAGTAGATTCATCTACTTCTTCAACATCATCTTCGTCATCGTCTTCTTTATTCATCGAATCATATGATGCTTTCAGTTCAGTTGCTTTCATGCCTTCCAACTTGGAATACATTGCTTTCAACATCTCTGCTTTGGTCATCTTCTTCGATTCTTCCAGATCATCACCTTCGTGATCGAGTTCAGCGTCTTCTTTGGTTTGTTTGGCTTTAGGTTCTGCGGCCTTCTTAGACTTTGCAGATACTTTCTTACCAATACTGTCTGTTGACTTTGGATCAACTACAGCCTTACCCAAATCTTCTACTTCACCCTCTGGCTTTTCCATTGAGTCACCTTTACCAGCACTGTCGGTTTGCTTCTTTGCTTCTTCAAGCTCCAATTCTACCTGTGCTTCCAGTTCCTCAATTGTCTTGTCTAGTTCTGACATTGGGATCTCCTTGAGTTGTTTTGTCTTATCATAATCATATTTATAATAATTAAAGTTTCGACATAAATTTAGCGAAGGCAAGTGCGGAAACATTTGACTGTCCCTTTCGTACACCTTCATTTATATCATTTTTGATTCCATTGATATCTACTTCTCGTAGAATACCGTTGTTCCAAATCCACTCCTTACCTTCCATAATACCTTCAACGAAGGCTTGTGGTGCAGAAGGGTCTGCAACAATATCTGCCGCTGTGGCAAGATAAAAATCGTCTTTCACATAATTCGCACCTCTCCTAGATTCGATAGACCCCATGCCTCTAGAAGAGACACCTAGTTTACCACCATCTTTGATTAGTGCTTTCGCAATTTCCCCCATTGGAGTTGAGAGCAGTTTCGCCTCACCAATAAAGTTCTTTCCATCCGCTTCCAGTTTTGTAATCATGTGCGATACTCTGTCAAGATTGACAGTGGGGCCTTCTGGATGACCCAGTTCCCCAAATGCACGACCTTCGGCAACAAATTCTTTGTTATAACGTGCTACTTCTTTCTCTAGCACGTTCATCGGGTAGACACGACCATTACGGTTTTTCATGTCTGCCTGCATAAAGATTCCACGAATCTTCATCTCTTTACCACCACCTTCTTTCTCTTCGGTGATGTATTCTACGTCTTGTATATGTTCAGCAATAAGTTTCATTTCAATTCCCCTTTAAGGTTGACTACCAACTGCTGTGCAACTCATTGCAGCAGAACACGCAATAGTATCACTTGGTTTTTTATCAACAAAAATAACTTGGTTTTGAATCAATACCACTGTTCCAGCATATGTCTTTGTGGCCGTAATCGTATGATTTTCTGATGGGCCATCGGTTAAAGTTAATACTACGTTATTTTCTGCATTTACAAGTGAAGTTGCAAGACTAACTGTGTTTGCATCTACTACTTTTACGAAATACGTTTGATCGTCTACTAATTCAGCAATCTTAGTTCCACCACCATCAGAATAAATAACTTCATCCCCTGTAGTAAAACCATGACTTGAAACTGTAATTGCAGCGGCAGCAACATGAGAAGCTGCGTCAAATGTACCAACTGGAGCGGCAATAGTAACTGTTCCAGCGTTAGTAGCATTAACTCTAATTCTTGTTGCTCTACTTAATGTAGACGCTGATGTAACAGCGGTTGCACTTCCTTTTAAAATCATCTTTACATTCCCTAAATTGTAAGCATTTCGTTTTCGAAGTAATCCATAAGTGCCTTAGTAGGTACTTTAAACTTCTTAGAAACACTATTTATTGTTTTATCAAAGGTATTTAGGAAATCTGTAGGTTTAGAATCCATCTCTTTGAAAATAGCGTCAATAGCCTTCCTCATCTGCGGAGATAATTTCTTATACTCCTTAGATGATTTGTGCTCGTCTTTCTCTGGTAAGTCCTGTTGGAACTGTGAAAGAGTCTTACTCACTATCTTCTTCTACCTCAGGCAAGTGATGTGTTACAAAAGTTTGAGCAACATCTACACGTTTTGTTTCTAGTGCATCTCCAACCTTCGCTGCGAGGGCACTGTTAAAGTGAGTCTCTGCTGACAAGTTATCACCTGTCGCAATAGAGTTCACAAAATCTTTTACATTATCCATCTATTTATACTCCTATTATATATCATCTTCAGTTGAGGGTTCATCTTCTAATGGTTCCTCATCTTTGATTTGTTTTTCAACGTCACTAATTTCCTCATCAGTCATACGAAGAATCTTCTTCTTAACGTATTCTTGAGAGAAATATGTTCCTACATAAGATTCGATCTGTCCAAGCATGTCGAGTCTTTCTCTAAGAATCTCTGCGTTTTTAAGTTCTGTAAAGTGTCCGTCTTGTAAAAAGTCGAACTGAATATGTTCTTTAAAGTGATCCCACTCTTCGACTGCAATAATACCCTTGAGTAGTAATTGTGTCTTGAGCATATCTGCAAAAAGAATTGAGAACTTCTTACGAAGTCTTCCAACAAACTTGGTAAATTTAAGTTCGTCACGAGTAATGTTATCAGAACGTCCAATTTGGAAACCAGACTCTTCTGCAAGTCTAGATACTGGAACATTCAATGAACGATAAAGTTTCTTCTGGAAGTATGTGATATCATCAATCTCACCAAGGTTTGAACCGCCTGGCAAAGTTGTAATCTCTGTACCTCTACCACCTTCTCTACGAGGGAGCCAGAAGTCTTCTAGCATTGACATGTGGTTTCTATCATCTCTGATTTCACCAGTTCGTGCATCGTAAACCATCTTGTTTCGATAACGATTCATCACATCTTTCAGATATGATTCTGCTTTCATCTTTGGTAGATTACCAACGTCAATATAAAAAATACGTCTTTCAGGCGCACGAGAAATACGATAGATAACTAAAGAGTCCTCAATCATACGCAACTGATTAACAGGTTTAATTGCTTTGTTTAGGTGTGAGAGAACTGAACCCTTCTGCATATCCACTAGTCCAGATGGAGCATAAGTGATAGAATCTTCTGTAATCTTTACACCAGAACTAGCACCAGTAGATGAGTCCCATCCAGCTTGATTGAACATATAAAAAGATTCGGAGCCTGTTACGACTTCCATACCAGTTTTTGTGTCTCTCTTCCTTTGGGATTCTCGTACCTTCTTAATCTTACGAGGGTCGATGTATCGAACTTCCTTTAATCCCTTACGAGGATTTGAGGGGTCGATAATCTTATGATAGTATAATCTACCATCAACATACCAACGTCTAAAGATATCATGTCCCTTAGCATTAAAATCTAATAAGTGAAGAATATCATGGAATTCCTCACGAATTTTGTCTTTAATCTTTGGGGATACTTCTAAACGATCTAAAGAGATGGATACTGACATATCCCTCTCATCAGAAACAATTGCTTCATTTGTAATATCTTCGATTGCACTATCACACTCTGGTTGTTGTGCAATATCCCGATATCGTTTTATTAAGTCAAGTTCACTTTTGTCACGCCCGTCCATATCAAGGACGGAGGCATAGTGCCCTCCGCCTGATATTACGTCAAGAGTGCCATCGTCAGAAGCAGGGGCAGTGAATCCGTCACTGCCTCCACCCTGATCTTTTCTTGTGATTTTGAAACCGAAAAGTTCCGCCATACTATAATTCTCCTAATTTTACCCTACTATTTAGTAGGTTTAAAAAGAAGGATTATACTTCTGAAGCAGAGAAATCTGTATATCTCCACGTTACTTCAAAAGTTTCTACTTCACTTACAGTATCAAAGTTCAAGTCGATGGCGCCAATTGCAGTCGGCCAACAGTTCTTCAGAGTATAACTCTTCAGTGTGTTGTCATCCCTATCTAGTTGTTTTACTAATAGTTGTGAGTAGTAGTTAGCTGGATTAGTAGTTCCTTGACTTGTTTCCAAATCATTGATTCCACTCATCCATCTTTCCATAGCGTTTCTAACCAAGAAACCAGTATCATTAATGATAGTAGTTGTCCAAGTTTCGAACTCTCTGTCGCCAGCAAGATACAGTGTTCTACCCCTAAAAGGGACAGCAACTTCTGTAATTGTTTGGCCTGGCAGACTTGCAGCCTTAATCATAAAAGTCATAGCAGAATCTATACCAACACCACCAATAGCTGGGTTAGCAAGAATTACTTCGAACTGGTTAGCACGAGCGCCACCGCCCGCAATGTTCGCTTTAAATTGATTTATATTTGCAGTTGTTACAGTAGCCATATTATCCTCCTACCTCACTAAATGATACGCCTGTTCTTACGGCGATAAAACTTAGTGTAATAAAGTTAATCGAGCGAGCAGGTTTGATGTAGATATCTGCAACAAACTCATTTCTATCAATTACTTCACCTGTGTTATTTCTTTCATCACAAACTACTGAAAAGTCTGTAATACCCCTACGTCCTTGGACATCTCTCAAGAAAGGTTCAACCATGTTTCTGAATTGAGCCTGTGTGAAGTCATCGTTGAATTCAAACAACTGATACTTAGCAGCAGTAGCGATTGCTTTTTCAAGAACAAGGAACAATCTACGGACGTTAATCCTGTCGAATGCACTTGGGCGTGATAGAGCAGTTTTATCACCAAAGAGAACTGTACCTTGGCCTGGGAATGTAACACAAGGGTTAATTCGGGCAGGATATAGGATATCTCTTTGCGGCTTAGTTGGATTGAATGCAAGTTTAACAGCACCACGAATCTGTCCTCTGTTGTATCCACTTGGTGAGAACCAAGGATCAGCAACACTGTCAGTGTTCGCACATAAACCAGCGATATCACCATTTAATGGGACATAACGGTATACGTCTGAGTACTTGTCGTACATATACTTGTATCCAGAATCGAATACTGCATATGAAGAACTAGCAAGTCCGTCAAAGAATATCTTGACGTTATTAGTCTGAGTAGCACCATTGGTGATACCAACAACATCTGCCCTACGAGGGGAGATGAATGCAACCATATCTTTTCTTGACTCAGCAAGGTCGATAATTGCAACTGCGTGTGCAGTTCCGTCTGTACCAGCGGGTGATGTACCAGCCATGATTAAGTTAACGTCAACTGTTTCAGTATCAGCAAACAAATCATATGCAGCAGTTAATTCACCTACAGAAGTACTAGAGTCATCTTGTCCAATTGACAAAGTGTCAGTTAGAGGAAGGTGAGCAGCATCGAATATTTTATCAGTACCAGCAGATGTGAGGTTAGTACCCCAATCAGCAGCACCAGAAGCAGGATGATCCATCCACCAAACATGACTAGAAGCACGATTTAGTACGGTTGGGTAATATGCAGTTCCACCTTGAGGTGTTTTTGCATTTGGGTGTTTAGACAAGAATGCGTGTGTTTCAATAACAGCGTTTCCTCTGTTACCAGCAACATCAATGTCGTAACCAGTGATTTCACCAGTTGTGTCATACACTACGAGGTGAAGTTCGTCTTCAGCAGTAGACATACCTTGTCCTGTTGCCCAAGCAGATGTGCCTGGAGCAGAATCAAACAAGTCATAGAATCTCCAACGTCTGCGAACAGTAGTTGCAGCAGCTAGTGCAGATTTTAATCCGCCACCGTTTGGATTGTCTAGTTGTCTAATAGTTAAGGTATCAGTTGCAATTCCAGTAACTTCATACTGTGAACCGTCTGCTTCTGAGAAGTGAACAATGTCACCTACAGCGAATGCAGAACCACCGGCACCAGCAGATCCAGCTGGATCTACAGCAACAGTTGTTGCACCAACAGCAGGAGTGCCAGTTGTTACACCAAGTGTACCAGCGCTTCCTGTGAATGTCTGTTCATATGCTTCTTTAGAACCACATGTTGCAACACCGATTGAGTTACCCCAAGCGCCAGGATATTTCGAGGCGAATGAACCAACGGAACCAGAACCGTCTGCGTAGTTGTCTTCGTAGAATTGATCGTTTGTGATTTTCAGTCCTAGTTTAACAATTGTATTAGCAGAACCAGCTGCCGGAGCAGTGGTGAATGTAATAGTTGTTGAACCATCAACTGTGAACCCTGTTGTTTTGACGTCAGCAATAGTTACTTCTAATAGGTCAGCATCTGATACAGCGTTCGACATTACGAATGCTGTTGTGGATGCGTCACCAGTAAAGGTTCCGATTGTTGCGCCACCGTTTGCTACGGCGTTACGGGCTCCGTTGTTCGCACGAACAACACGAAGTGCGTTACCATAGTCTAGAAAGTTAGCGGCGGTGAACCATGTCTCAAAGTTACTTGAGTTCGGTTTACCGAAGGTCTGTACTAGTTCCTTCTCACTTCCAATTGGAATGATTTGATCCATTGGGCCTCTTTCGAAACCTCCAGCCAAACCACCAATTGAAGTTGCAAGAGCAGGAACAACATTAGTCAGATCAACCTCTTTTACGAGTACGCCAGGTGATACTTGAAATGCCATCTCTTTATTCTCCTTTGTGGATTATCAATAATTTAGTTATTTTCAAACTTACAATGATATTTATAAAAAACAAAGTCTTCACTTTTAATTTTTATAGGTTATACGGCACATAAATAAGCTTATGTCGGAACACTATCAGAAATACAAAGATACCATTAAAAGGGTATCACAAAGAAATTACAGGGCCCGCAAGATATGGGTTAATGAATATCTTGGCGAAAAGTCCTGTCATCACTGTGGTGAATCTGAAACCGCTTGTCTCCAGTTCTATCCTCACGAAAAGGATATTCGTAAACTAACTAAAAGGAAGGGTTTAAACGAACAGTCTAGAGAAGAGGTTATTAATCTAATCAACGAATCTAGAGTTGTCTGTTCAAACTGTTACTTAAAACTAGTAAACGACATTATTGATATTATGTAGGGTTTCCGTAATCTCTACCAATCAGAATCGTAAGTACGAACCACTGGACTCCATCTTTGTCCGTATTCATCTATAATGGTTTCCCCATAAGGAGACTGTACACCATCGTCCAAGAATCCAAATGGAGCCATGTCCTGTTCTAGTTGATTCTGTTGTTCTGAATACATCCTAGCACGAATATCATCGTCTGTTAACTCTTTGAAATATGTCTGTTGTATCATCCATCCGAATAACACACAACACATCGCCAAGTCATCTGAGTGTCCATCTTCTGCTTCATAGGATTGTCCTTTAAGTATGAAGGTAGATAACTCTTTAATTAGTTCGTAGTCATTGATAATTAACTTATCTGATTCAATGACTTGTTTAATATTTGAACAGCCCGTCCTTTTAACTGCCTTGGTTGTTCGTACACCCAACTGCGCTTTACCACCTGAGAAGCCACCACCAAGCACCTGTCCCGCTCGACCTCGCATGCTTGCCATTATAAGGTTCTCATACTCCAAGTCAAACTGTAGAGCAGTTGCAACCTGTTCACCAATATCATTTACTTCAACTAAGACGTATGCATTGTTATATGCTTTGGCAACATCACTAATAACATTGGGATATAGTAGTGGTTTAATCTCGTTGTTACGATACTTTGCAGCAATCTTATAGGGTACTGTCGAGACATCAAATACAATAAATGCAGAATAGTCGTTCTTTGTACCTCTGGCAACGTCTGCAATAAGAACATAGGTTGCATTAGGTTCTGGACGTTCATGCATATCCAATCCAGCATTTGACGTAATAGGATTATGGAATGCCATCGTCTTAATCTTAGCAGGGTGAATAAGGGTATTTGCAGAACCCAAGAACTCACATTCAAACTCTCGTTGAAATTGTTCTAATGAGGTGTTCGCAATTGTCTCTTCACGCCACTTCTCATCTCTATTAGGTATTTGACTCCAGTGAACATCTATGATGTTATAAGAGTTTCTTTTGTTCTCTGCATCAGTCCACAACTTGTAGAACATGTTCATACCATTGGGAGTTGATACGATAACAACTTTAGTAGACGTACCAGATGATATTGTAGGGTATACAGAACTAAAGAAGTCCTCTGCTACGTTCTGTGGAACGAATGCAAACTCATCTAGGAACAACATGTTATATGAACCACCACGAACCGCACTAGAGGATGTGGATGAGGCAACAACACGAGAGCCGTTCTCTAAGTCCACAGAACCCTTGTTCCAAGACACAACTCCTTGTTGTAACCACTTAGGTAGGTTCTCGTATGCAAGTTGCAAACGCCCAAGAATGTCTCGTGCAGTTGCCGCCTTGTTGGCGAGGATTGCAACATTCATATTAGGGTTGAATAGGATGTAGTGTAGTACATAGGAGACAAGTGTGGTAGATTTACCAGACTGTCTTGGCAACTTACAGATAGTAAATCTGTTGTCGTGTATTGTATTTACAATGTCTTCTTGGAAGTCATACAGTTCAAAGGGAACGAGTCCATGATCTAGAGATACAATCTTAATGTAGCTCTTGATAAAGTATATAGGGTCTTCCATACACTTCTGATACTCAAGAATCTGATCCTTTTCCCAATTAACAGGAACATTCGATTTCTTTAGTAAGGGGTTTCCAAGATAGTGTTCGAAGTCAGTCATAATGTAGTCTTATCTATTTGTATACTATTCAAGAAATGTCTTGACAGAGCAAAACATCCTTGTTATAATAGGTATGTACCTTTAGAAAGAATAGTTTTATCTAATCAGTCTTTAGACTATTTAGTCTGCATCGGCAATGGTTAAATCACCATTAGCAACTTGTCTTAGAATCTCTGCGTAGTGTGAGTTTTCTGGGTCTAATGGGATTGCCAAATCCATACCGTCTATTGTTGCTCCTATAGAACAATTAGTTCCACTCAAATCTTGAAAATATTTTGCATTTGTAATTATCATTTTTTATAACTCCGCTATCATTGCAATTGCACCAGACATTAGTGCGTGAGATTTACCACTAGTAGATGAAGCGATTGTTGCATCAGTAAGTCCACCATGCACTGTACCACCAGAGAGTGAACCTAGTCCTGTAATGTTTCTATTACCAGCACCATAATCTTCACAAGTACCTGTTCCATTCGCAATAGCAAGAGTTGGCGTAGCTCGCATTGTTGTTTTTCCAGCTATAGAAAGACGGCACGATGTCGAACTATTAGTATAACCAGTGTTTGCAATACTAAGTTGATAATACCTTTCACACAAAGCCAGTTCCTCACCATAACTTCTAAATTCAAAGTCTGTGGCTACTGAACCTAATTCCAGTTGGACATCAGAAATAACACACGAACCTCTCTCTGACCCGTTTCCATTAATAACGATTCTTATTTCAAAGTTAGAAGTGCTTGAGCCATCAGACGGTATGGTAAAGGTTACTGATTTTCTTCCAGCGGTAGAGAAGTTAACTGTCGTATTTGCAACTCCAGAACCGCCAGTGTTTAGATAGTAAAGATACGCAGTCCCCATATCGGCAGGTGATGTCACGTCAAAAGAATATGTCACTTCCTTACCTTTCAGCTTCCAACCATTCTCCACTACTTGAATTAAGCTAGCGAAGACTGCGGTAGATGTAAGGCTTATCGCATTTTTATAACCATTAGCGGTCTTAGCTACCGTTGCAGAGTTAACCTTCCACCTATCCGATGTATAGGTATAAGAGGCAGAGCTAAAGTTAGTCCCACGTTGCCATACATCAAACCCACCATTAATAATAATATTTCTACCCATCGTGTTCGATGATGTTATATTCTTTCCGTTTACTGTTGTTGTATTACCACCAGCAGCGTCAACGATTGCGTTTGTTTGAATTGTACTCATTTATTTTTTTCCCTTAGACATTATCTAACCAACCATTCTTCAATTGATCCAGAAACATCACGCAGTTTAATCCAACGATCTCCAGTTGGTTGTCCAACCTTTAGACGCAGTTTACCCATTAAACCTACTGCATCCCATTCGTCACGATTCTCTCTTGGTATATAAGTTGCGTCTGCATCATGGTCTGGATTAAGTTGTCGATCACCATCTGCATCTAAATCGTATGCACCAAAGTCATCCATAAGATATTTACCATTCCACTTACTCCAAGCAGCGTCACCAACTACTGAGGGGTTTCCAGATATAACACCAATAATACTAGAGGTTGTGTCATCACTTGTCGCTTTGCGTATTTTGTTATTAACTAGAACTACAGAAACTCCCCTACGGTCTTCAGCAGATGAGTTTCCATCTACCCATTCAAAATACTCTGCATAGTCAGCGCCATTGGCATTCCAACTAGCATCAGCATAAGCATGGCCATCTGCTCTAAGTCTGTGTTGGTCATCAGATAAAGAGCCAGTTGTGGTTGTGAGCATATTAAAAGCAGAAGTAGCGCCCCTGTTAGAAAGACATCTGAAAACACTACCTGTTAATGAAGTATGTTCGTGATGAGCAGTAAGAGCAACACTAGCCGCATCGTTAACTACAAATTGATGGCCCTCGACATTGCCTGACCAATTAGAATAACTGGCAGACTTGGCGAACTGTAAAGCACCACTTGGTTTGAGTTGGCCAACTTCTGTGTCATTAACCATATATTTAACAGCATGGTTTGACGTTGTTCCAACCAAAGGAGAAGTGTTGCCCATAAAGATATCATACTTAACAGTGTTATCTGTACCTTCTACACGAACTCTTGGGTTGTCTCCTTTAACATGAAGAGTTGTATCCCCAGAACCAGTGCCAACACCCAAAGTGCCTTCTAAAACAATGTTAGTGTCAATCTTAGCACTAGTTATTGCGTCATTAGCAACCATACCAGTTGCAACAGTTCCAGTGTCGCCTGTTGTTATAACATTACCAGCAACATCAGGCAACGCAATAGTTCTATTCGTGTTCGTGTTAGGAGCAGTAATAGATATCGTTCCTGTTCCACTTGAATTTGGTGTAATTGCTATATTACTCATTTATCGTTTCCTAATTTCTTTATACTATTTAGTGTGCATACTAAACAGAGTATGACATGGTCATTGTAAATTCATTTAAAACATCGTTAAACCTAGTCACATCGGTCTGTGCCTACCGTCCGATAGGCGTATGGTTGTTAAATTTTTATTAAGTCCTGTATATACAGCTCCCTGCCATATATGTATTTGCCCCAATGTTTGAGGCCGCAAGATGATTATTACCTATACCTGTTGTTGCACCAGCAGTAGTATATTTTAATTCCAGAAAAGTGGTGGTATTATTTGCTCTAGCCATTATTGAACCGTTAAGGTCTACACTTGATAAATTATTAGCAAAAGTAATAAGCCCACTGCTAGGCTCTCCTGAACCAGAACTTACATTCTCAACCGTAAAAGGTAATCCAGAAACCTGTAAGCCATTACCAACTCCAGATTTACTACTAACTTGGAACGCAAATATTACATAAACTAAATTACCAATCTTTGTGTAGTGTCCAGTTTCCCCAGATAAACCACAATCGTTACCACTAGCGTCTTCTAATACGACTGTCCAAGTGCCTTCTTCGTAATCGTCTAGCGTGTTAGCAGAACCAGTTCCACCAATTGCAACACCAGCACTCGCAGTAATTAAACCAGTTGATGTAAATGTACCAGCGACTGCGATATTTGTATCTAA
>Ga0307986_10000458_pt1 | contig 30475 bp, 37 predicted proteins | sample EllFjometageno82_FD_203170 | JGI IMG/M metagenome (GOLD analysis project Ga0307986, IMG submission 203170) | Marine microbial communities from Ellis Fjord, Antarctic Ocean - #82 | ecosystem: Environmental > Aquatic > Marine > Unclassified | place: Southern Ocean | collected 2014-10-09 | reverse complement strand
AAGTTTTGAAGGATGTTATATTGTCTCTAGGGAAGGATTAATACTCACAAATTCTTCCATGATAGCAAGTGGACACGGAAGAGTGGGTGAGTGGCTTAAACCATACGGTTGCTAACTGTACGACGGGGAAACCTGTCCGAGAGTTCGAATCTCTCCTCTTCCGCCAACTTATTGTCTAAAAAAACCATCTATTTTTATAGGATCTTTGTTCAAGGTATATTTATAGACATTTATATTTTCAATAACTCGTTGAACATAATTTCTTGTTTCTTTGAATCTGATTAACTCTATCCAATCTATAAAGTTTATTTCATCTCTGTTTGGATCTCCATATCTTTTTACCCAAGATTTAATCCTATTTGGACCAGCATTATAAGCACCAATTGCAAAAGGAAATACTCCATCATAGTCTTCAAGCAATGAGTTGAAGTAATAAGTTCCTAACTTAATGTTGTAGCTTGGGTCACTTTTTAATAAATTTTTACTATAAGTAGTTTTAAGGTTTCTGGCCACTAATTTTGCTGTGCCAGGCATAATTTGCATTAATCCTTGTGCTCCAACATGACTGTTTGCACGGGCATCAAATTCACTTTCTTGCCTGATTATAGCAAGTAGTAATTCTTGTGAAGGCATTTGTTTACCATTAATTTCACTTGGGATTGGTATTACTGGATAGTTAAACAAATTTATGAATCTTTTTTCATAAGAAGCTTGTTTAGATATTTGTATAGCATAATCAAATCTTCCAACTTCTGAAGATAATTTAGCGGCTAAAATTTCACTACCTCTCTCGACATCTAAAGTAGCTAAATGTTTAAGTATATCTTTGCTAAATTCTGTTCTATCCATTTCTTTAAGAAGTTTGACAAGAGGAATTAATTTATTTTTATTAAATTCTTTTTCATATCCATCAGAAAGTTTGTGTTCTGGAGATAATTTGAAATCTTGACCTAATTTAATTTTATTAAAAGCTAATTGACCATAATAAGTATTAGTAAATTTAGAACCTTCTATAAAATACTTATTTGCTTCATTTGTATTATTATTTTTTTCATGCGCTAAACCCAGCCAAAAAGCACCTCTAGCTAAACTAATTGGATAACCAACATTTTTATAAAAATTTTCAAAGTGATTTATTGATAATTCTTTCTTATCAAGAAAACTTAAAGCTAGCCAACCTGAAATCCATTCTGCATCAGCAAATTCAGGTCCTTCTTTTAAATGATGATTGCTAGAAACTTCATAAGCTAATGAATATTTTTTTTCATAAATTAAATCTCTTGTAATATTTTCTCTAAGTTTCCACCAGAGTTCAGGATAAACCAATGTTTCTTCTCCATGAAATTTACGTAAAATTTCTAACGATCCTTCAAGCCTATTTCTTCTGGTTCTCCATTTAAGCCTATTATACTGAAGACCTAGATCATTAACCAATTCTTTAGGGACGTCTGAGATTGCTTTGTCTACACCGTACGCATTAGTCATGAGTATAAATCTTGCGTTGTATAAAAGCTTTTCTTTTTTAGGCAGATAAGGGAGCATTCTTTTCAAATCCCAATACTGATTATTCCACGCTAAATAATCAGCTCTTTTCAAATGATCTTGAGTTGTTAGTATCTTTTTAAATTTTTTTCTATAATATCTTACATCTCTTTTTGATAAATCTGCTTTTACCCAACCAGATTTTATAAATTTAGTTGCTAATTGAAGCTCTCCAATTTTAAAATAAGCCTCACCAAGTTTAATTTTTCCTGTTCCACTCAATGGTTCTTTATTGTCGAACCAACTTATAACTGATTTAGGTGACGTATTTTCTAATATAATTTTATGTTCAGCCATGTATCTTAAGCGTCCAATTCTTGGGTAGTCGTAGTTCTTGGCTATAAAATTTTGATAATCATTAAAAGTAGCTAGATTACCTCTTTGTTTAAGATAGATCCAATTGACAAGATTTCTAAATTCTTTTTCTTTAATTTTTTTTGTTTGTTCTAAAGCACTATTCCATTTTTTTTGCTTAATAAGACTAAAAATACTTTTTGCTAAAACATAATCTTTTTCCTTAAGTACTTTTGATTTAGCTTCAGTTTTTTTAGACACATTTAAATATGCCAATGGTTTCTTAGAAGGAAATAAAAAAACATTGTTAGTTTTTAAAACTTTCTTAGTTACTTTTGTTTTTGTCTTTTCTTTAATTTGATTAATAGTTTTTCGGGTCTCTTTTTCTAAATAAGGCTTATCGATTTTTTGGATTATAAGATTTTTTTTTGAGATAGGTTTTTTCTCAGGTAGACCGATAAAAGTATTATTACTTTTTACATTTTTTTTATTATTTATTTCGGAAGTTGTTATATTATCTTTTAGTTTTTTCTGGCGTATCGACTTAGCTCTATATGGATTTTTTTGAGGCAAATCACTAAATTTTGAATTTTTACTTATATCAACTTTATTCAGCTTTTTTTCAATTGTTGTTGTAGTAATTTTTTTTTTAGGAAAAATAAAATTACTTTCTTCAGCGGAAGAAACTGTTAAAAAAAACAGAGAAAATAATGTTATTGTTAAATTTACTAGACTATTTTTTAGATAAAGCATAAAGTTTATAAGATTAAAAATTAATTATATTATTTTAATATATGTTTAAAGGATCAATTGTTGCATTAATCACTCCATTCAAAGACGATAGATTAGATGAAGATAATTATATAAAATTAATTCACCATCATTTAAAAAATGGCACCCATGGACTAGTTCCTGGGGGAACTACGGGAGAATCCCCAACACTCTCACATGTAGAGCATAAAAAAATAATCAATTTATCAATCAAAGAATGTAAAAACAAAATTCCTGTAATAGCGGGTACAGGATCTAATTCTACTTCTGAAGCTGTCGAACTTTCAAAATTTGCCGAAAATGCTGGATCTGATGGATTGTTAATAGTCACACCATATTATAACAAACCAACTCAAGAAGGGTTGTACCAACATTACAAAAAGATTAATGATAATGTTGGCATACCAATAGTAATTTACAATATTCCCTCTAGGTCTGTGATTGACATGTCCGTAGAAACTATGGCTAGATTATTTGAATTAAAAAATATTGTGGGCGTGAAAGATGCTACAGGCGATTTAAATCGTGCTGACCAACAATTAAAAGTTATGGGCAAAGAATTTATTATGCTTACAGGCGAAGATGGTAATGCTTTAGAATTTAACAAAAGAGGCGGCAGTGGTTGTATTAGTGTTACTGCTAATATTGCAGCAAAGCTTTGTTCTGAAATGCAAGACGCATCATTAACAAGAAAAGATGAAAAGCTTCAGAAAAGAGCTAGTGAAATAAATAAATTGCTAACACCTCTAAATAGATCTCTTTTTATTGAAAGCAATCCATCACCTGTCAAATATGCCGCTTCATTACTGAAACTTTCAACTGACGATGTGCGACTGCCACTAGTAAAAATTACTAATCCAACCAAATCTGAAGTTTTGCAAGCACTGAAGTATGCACACTTAATTTAATGAAACAAAAAGAACCTCTTGGGCAAAAAATAATTTGCTTAAATCGCAAGGCAAGCTTTAATTATTTTTTTTTAGAACTTTTAGAAGCTGGAATATCCTTGAAAGGTTCTGAAGTAAAATCAATACGAGAGGGAAAAGCTAGTATTGCAGATTCATATGCTGTTGATAAAGAAGGTGAAATTTTTTTAATTAATTCTCACATACCATCATATAAACAATCTAGTTACAATAACCACGATCCAAAAGGAGAGCGCAAACTTTTATTAAAAAAAAAAGAAATTAATAAATTGATAGGGAGAATCCATCAAGATGGACTAACATTAGTTCCAACAAGATTATATTTTCAAAAAGGAAAAGTTAAAATTCAAATTGCTCTTGGAAAAGGAAAAAAAATTTATGACAAAAGACAAGTTAAGAAAAACAGAGATTGGAATAGAGATAAAGCTAGAATATTTAGTAATTCAAAAAAATGATTCTTTTAAATATAGGCTCTAATCTTAATTCAACAGAAGGAGACAGATATTTTAACTTAAAAAAAACCCTAGAATTAATTAAATATGAAAACATTAAAATCATAAAGATATCTAGCATTTATGAAACACCTTCATATCCAAACGAAAAAAACCCTAAATTTTTAAATATCGGAATACAAGTAAATTGTAATTTTACTCCTGAATTCCTAATTAAAAAATTTAATAAAATTGAAAAAAAACTTCAAAGAATAAGGAGCACAAAAAATGATCCGCGAACATGTGATGTTGACTTAATTGACTATGAGGGAAAAAAAATAAATTCAAAAAAAATTACCATACCGCACCCGAAAGCTCATTTAAGAAATTTTGTTCTTTTTCCAATACAGGAAATATGCCCAACATGGATTCACCCCATACTTAACAAAAGAATCGATTTTTTAATAAAAAAACTTAGTTTTAAATTAAGGAATGAGATTACAAGAATAAAAGAACATGTTAGAATTGATTGATGATTAATAGTGAGCAACTAATATCAAAAATTCAATCTTATAATAAATTTTCTTCCGTTGGTTCTTTGAGTAAAGCCTTTGATTTTGCTATTAAAGCACATAAAGATCAAAAAAGAATTTCTGGAATTCCTTATGTTGCTCATCCAGTAGCAGTAGCAGATATTTTAGCTAGCTTACAATTGGACACTGCTACAATAATAACTGGGTTATTACATGATACTATAGAAGACACCAAAACAACGTATCACGTTGTTTTGAAAGAATTTGGCAAAGAGGTTGCTGATTTGGTTGATGGTGTTACTAAAATTTCTGCATTAGAAGAAAAAGCTGCTTATAATACCCAAGCAGAAAATTTTAGAAAATTAATTCTGGCAACTTCTAAAGATATACGTGTCTTATTAGTAAAATTAGCTGATCGCTTGCACAATATGAGAACAATTGGTGCATTTAAATCTGTAGAAAAAAAAAAACGAATAGCAAAAGAAACAATGGAAATTTATGCACCACTTGCAGAAAGAATGGGCATGAATCTAATAAGAGATGAACTTGAAGATCTTTCATTCTCAGTTCTTAATTCAGAAGCTCGAGATTTAATAACTGAACGATTAAAATTTATTAAAAATAATAGAATAAATAACTTTGAAGATATCGCAGGTAAATTAATAACTATCCTAAAAGAAAATGGTGTAACTGCAATATTTGAGGGTAGAGAAAAAACACCATTTTCAATCTGGCGAAAAATTCAAAACAAAAAAATTTCCCTAGAACACTTAAGTGATATTATTGGATTTAGAGTAGTAGTACAAAATGTAACTGACTGTTATAAAACACTAGGAATTTTTCATAGTAAATATTCTGCAATACCTTTTAAGTTCAAAGATTATATTTCCACGCCTAAAATTAATAAATATCAGTCTATACATACGGCTATAATTGGCCCAAAAGAGCAAAGAGTAGAAATCCAAATTAGAACTTCTCAGATGCATGATTTTGCAGAAAGAGGAGTGGCCTCTCATTGGAAATATAAATCTTCTGAAAAATTTTCTGATCTTTCGTGGAAAGAATATGATTGGCTTAGAGATTTAGTTGAAATAATGGAAACTGGAAATAGCCCCGAACATAATTATGAGTTTACAAAACTTCAGATGTTTCAAGAAAATGTTTTTTGCTTCTCACCCAAAGGAGCAGTTATAAAACTTCCTAAAGACGCTACCCCAATTGATTTTGCGTATGCGGTACATACTAAAATTGGTAACACTGCGACTGGTTGCAGAATAAACGGAAGAGACTCAGCCTTACAAACCACTCTTTTTAACGGAGATACAATAGAAATAATTAGTTCTACAAATGTTTCTCCGTCTTTACATTGGATTTCATCATCAAAAACTGGAAAAGCTAGAGCTGCTATTAGAAGGTATTGGCAAGACAAAAGTGGAAGTGATAAAAATAAAAAAATCAAACTGTACAAAAGTACCCTAGTGATGGATTTACCTGACCAACCTGGCGTTTTAGGTGAGATCAGCACTTTGATAGGCTTAAATGGTTGTAACATCTTAAACGTAGAGTTATTAGGAAAAAAAGATAAATTTATTCATTTTTCCTTCGATATTCAAATAAATGATTTAAAAAACTTTACAAACTTGATAAGTCAAATCAAACAAAAGAACTTGAACTTTAGAATTGTTCGACATAAAGAAAAAAAAAATGCTTTCATACGAAGAATCCTTGCAAATTTTAAAAGAAACTAACGCATTACTTGATGGTCACTTTATACTTTCTTCAGGTTTACATAGTGCTCAATATGTCCAATGCGCCCAGCTTTTAAGCAAACCATATAAGTCAGCAAATTTTTGTAAATCGTTAGCTGAAAAAATAACTAAAGAACTAAACGAAATAGACTTAATTCTTTCTCCTGCAATGGGAGGCATTGTTGTTGGGTATGAAGTGGGAAGATTGCTCGAAAAAGAAACAATTTTTTCAGAGCGTGTTGATGGACAATTTAAATTAAGAAGAGATTTTCATATTTTAAAAAAATCAAAGGTTTTAATTGTAGAAGATGTAATCACAACTGGTAAATCAAGCGTCGAGTGTTCTAAACTTGTAGAATTAGCTGGCGCAGAAGTTATTGGCTATGCATGCCTTATTAATAGGTCAAATGGTAATTCTATAATAAAAAAAAAAATAATTTCACAAATAGAAATTAATATACCGACTTACAAAGCAGACAGTTTACCTAAGAACTTAATCTCTCTATCGGCTACAAAGCCAGGCAGCAGAGAACTTAAATGAGTAAAATAAGATTGGGTGTTAACATCGATCATGTTGCAACAGTTAGAAACGCAAGAGGTGAACTTTACCCAAGTCCACTCCGTGCCGCTATTTTAGCAGAAAAGTATGGAGCACACTCTGTAACAATTCATTTGAGAGAAGACAGAAGACATATAAACGATTTAGATTTAAAAGAAATTAAATCTAAATTAAGAATTCCGCTAAATCTAGAAATAGCCGCTACTGACGAGATGTTAAAAATTGCAATAAGGCATAAACCAAATTTTGTCTGCATAGTTCCAGAAAAAAGAAAAGAAATTACAACAGAAGGGGGTTTAAATTTGAACTATAATCAATTTTTTTTGAAAAAAATAATTACTAAATTAAAAAAAAATAACACTAGGGTTAGTTTGTTTATAGAACCAACTATCAAAGCTATTAAAATCTCAAATTATCTCGGAGTTGATGGTGTCGAATTTCATACAGGTAAAATCTGTAATTTAATAAATCAAAAAAAAAATTTTAAACCTGAATTATCTAAACTAAATAAAGCAGTAGATTACGCTACACATTTTAAACTTGATGTACACGCAGGTCATGGCTTAACATATGAATCAGCTAAAATAATCTCTAAAATAAAAAAGATTAGAGAATTTAACATTGGTCATTTTTTAATAGGAGAATCTATTTATATTGGACTACCTGAAGCAATTAAAAAATTTAAAAAAATTTTGAAATAAAATGAATAATATTTTTGGTATAGGAACAGATATAGTTGAAATTTCAAGAATTAAAATTGCTCTTGGCAAAAATAAAAATTTTAAAAAAAAAATGTACTCATTTTTTGAGATAAAAACTACAGATACTAAATTTAATAAAGTAGCAAGTTATGCTAAAAAATTTGCAGCAAAAGAAGCCTTTTCTAAAGCCTTAGGCACAGGCATTTCAAATGGTATATCTTTTAACGAAATATCAATAGTTAATAATAGCAACGGTAAACCTTGTATAGAATTACTAGGTAAGACTAAAACTATTGTTTCACGTATTTTAAAAAAAAAATATAAAATTTTTCTATCTCTTTCTGATGAAAAAAAATATGCATTATCAATGGTTGTTATAAGCTACTAATGAAAAATAATTTTTTAACTATAGTAATAGAAAATATAAAGACTCTATTTATTGCTTTATTTATAGCCGTAATTATAAGATCTTTATTTTTTCAACCATTCTATATTCCGTCATCATCCATGGAACCTACACTTCTAATAGGGGACCGTATATTTGTTCAAAAATATGCATATGGATATAGCAGACACTCTTTTCCATTCAGTCCTCCTTTTTTTTCGAACAGAATATTTAACCGAGCACCTAATTACGGTGATTTAGTTGTTTTTAAAACACCCGCAGACAATAGAACAGATTATATCAAAAGATTAATTGGATTACCTGGTGATACCATTCAGATTAAAAGTGGAAGATTGTTTTTAAATGAAAAAGTAATTTCAAGAACTCAAATAAGTAAAGAATACAAAATAAGGTGTGGGAGCACATCATCAAAAGTTTACGCATTTAAGGAAATTTTACCCAACGGTAAAGAGTATATAGCAGTGTACAATAAAATAAGTTCAATGCAAAATACAGATAAATATATAGTTCCCCCAGAACACTTCTTTTTTTTAGGCGATAATAGAGACTGTTCAAAAGATAGTAGGTATCTTTCAAGCGTTGGTTATGTCTCAAATGAAAATTTAGTTGGAAAGGCAACCATTGTTTTTTTCTCTAACGATACTATTTCAGGAAGTATTTTAAAATTTTGGAATTGGGATGAGTCTCTTAGAATTAAGAGATTTTTTAATTTGTTAAAATGATAGAACCTTTAAACAAATTAGAACAAAAGATTAACATAAAGTTTAAAGACCGTGAACTATTAGCTAAAAGTTTAATTCACAAAAGTTACAACAGTGATGATAATAATGAAAAATTAGAGTTTTTAGGAGATAGGGTCCTTGGGTTAGTTTTTGCAAAAATACTATTAAAAATTTATCCAAATGAGAAAGAAGGAATTATTGATAAAAAATTTGCTAATTTAGTTAACAAAAAAACCTGTTTTCTTGTTGCAAAAAAACTTGAATTAAAAAAGTTTATTACCACCGGCGGATCATACAGAGGATTAACTAGGTCTGATGATAAAATTATTGGCGATGCCTTAGAGGCCTTGTTGGGTGCAATCTTTTTAGATCAAGGAATAAGCGTTGTTGAAAAATTTATATTAAAATCTTGGGGTGAGTTTTTAGAAAAATCAGTTGTAACTATGATTGACTCTAAGACGCAGTTACAAGAATATAGTTTAAAAAAATTTAAAACTTTACCAGTGTATACAATTCAAAAACAATCTGGCCCACAACACAGACCAGTTTTTAAGGTGGAAGTAAAAATTGAAAATTCTAAGAAGTATTATGCAACTGGAATTTCAAAAAAAGACGCACAACAAAATGCAGCAAAAAAATTATTAATTGACCTTAATATTTAATTATGAATTGGCAAGATGAAGGTTTTCTGCTTTCAAAAATAAAATTTAGAGAAAACGCTAATATAATCAATGTATTTACCAATACACGAGGAAAAGTTAGTGGGATTGTATACGGTGGAACTTCAAGGAAAATTAGAAACTTCCTACAAATATCTAATAAAATATTTATAATTTATTCATCAAAATCAGAAAATAGGTTAGGTTATTTCAAGACAGAGTTAGTAGACGCAATTTCACCAAAATATTTTAATGATAAAAAAAAAACCTCTGCTCTCTTATCTTCAACTTCTATACTTAACTTGTTACTTCCTGATTCACAGCCTTATAAAAAATTATACATTGCGTTAGATATTCTATTTAAAAATTTTGATAATATTGATTGGATAATTGATTACATATATTGGGAATTATTTTTATTAAAAGAACTTGGATTTGACCCTTACCTAGAACAATTTTTTGATAGTGTTTCCAATAATTCAAATCAAAAAACAATTGAAATTGATAATGTAAAATATCAAGTGCCCACATTCCTTCTTTCAAAAAAAAAACACATAATTCTAGATTCCAAGGAAATTACAACAGCCTTAAGTTTTACAAGAAATATTTTAACAAATAAGTTTTTTTTGCCAAATAATTTATTATTTCCAAAATCTAGAATACTATTAGAAAATTATTTTAATTGATTTGCTATTTCTAGAGAAAAATAACTAACAATTGCATTTGATCCCGCACGTTTTAAAGAAATTAAACTTTCAAGTATTGCATCGTCAGTAATAATTCCTTTTATTATACCATTCTTAATTAATGAGTATTCACCTGAAACCTGATAAGAAAAAATGGGAATTTTAAAGTTATTCTTAACTGATCTAATGATATCCAAGTACGGCAAGCCTGGTTTTACCATTACTATGTCAGCTCCTTCTTTAAGATCTAATGCAACTTCTCGCAAAGCCTCACTAGAATTTCTAAAATCCATTTGATAAGTTTTTTTATCACCTTTTAAAGTTTTTTTTGTACCCACTGCATCTCTAAAGGGACCATAAAAATTAGATGCATATTTAACCGCATAAGAAACAAGATGAGTATCTTTAAAACCTTTTCTGTCTAGTGCACTTCTTATTTTTCCCACTCTCCCATCCATCATGTCTGATGGTGCAACAATATCGCAGCCCATTTCAGCTTGTAGTAATGATTGCCTGACTAATATTTCTATTGTTAAATCATTATCAATTTTTTTATTTTTTAAAACTCCATCATGACCATGGTTTGTGTATGGATCAAGCGCAACATCACACATGATTCCTATGTCATTTTTAAATTCTTTTTTCAATGTTCTTACAGCTCTGCAAATCAAATTGTCTTTATTTAATGCCTCTGTTCCATTTTCATTTTTTTTATTTAAATTTGTGTAAGGAAATAATGCAATAAGTGGTATTTTTAGCTTACAAGCTTTTTCCACAACTTTTGATAAATCTTTAACTGAATATCTATAAATATTGGGCATTGACTTTATGGATTCTTTTTTTTTTGTACCTTCTTTTACAAATAACGGTAGAATTAAATCACTAGCAGATAAGCTGTGTTCAGAGACAAGCCTCCGAATCCAATCAGCTTTTCGATTTCTTCTCATTCTCAAGCTAGGATATGTACCAATTATTTTCATATATATTTAAAAAAGTTTATGTATTGCGACAAATATAATATTATAAGTCTATATAAAAGTAATTTAATAGTTAAATATATAGTTAATTAAAGTGAAAAAATTATTTACCAAAATTTGTATTGCTTCTGATCATGCTGGATATGCATTAAAAGAAAAAATCAAAGATTATCTAGTATATAAAAACATTTCTATAATTGACCTTGGTCCATTTTCTAAGATTTCTGTGGATTACCCTGATTTTGCAAAAAAAGTATCGAGACGTATAACATTACAAAAAAGTGACGCTGGCATCCTAATTTGCGGGTCTGGAACTGGTATGGCTATTACTGCTAATAAATTTAAAGGTATTAGAGCAGCTCAATGTTATAGTAAATCAAGCACAATTCTATCAAGACAACACAATAATTCTAATATAATTTGTTTAGGATCAAGAATGTTAAAATATAAAGATGCTTATAAATATGTTACATATTTTTTGAATACTAAGTTTGATGGTGGTAGACATCAGAAAAGAATAAACAAGATATAATTAATGAATAAACAAAATTTAAATAATTTTTTTAATAAAGATTTAAAAAATAGTGATATTGCACTTTACAATTCTATTTCACAAGAATTTAACAGGCAAGCTCAGCACATAGAATTAATTGCCTCAGAAAATATGGTATCTAGAGCAGTTCTTGAGGCACAAGGCTCTGTCCTTACAAATAAATATGCAGAAGGTTACTCAGGAAAAAGATATTATGGTGGATGTGAGTTTGTAGATATTTCTGAAAATCTTGCAATAGAAAGAGTTACTAAACTTTTTAATTGTAAGTTTGCAAATGTTCAGCCACATTCTGGTGCTCAAGCTAACGGTGCTGTTTACTTAGCGTTAATAAAGCCAGGTGATACAATTTTAGGAATGAGCTTAAATTCGGGTGGCCATCTAACCCATGGAGCTAAGCCTGCTCAATCAGGGAAATGGTTTAACGCAGTTCATTACGATGTAAACCCTGAAACGGGATTAATTGATTATGAGAGTGTAGAAAAGCTAGCTTTAGAAAATAATCCCAAGATTATAATTGCTGGTGGTAGTGCTTACTCAAGAATTATTGATTTTAAAAAATTTAGAGAAATTGCCGACAAAGTAAAAGCATATCTATTAGTAGACATGGCACATTTTTCAGGTTTAGTAGCAGGTGGTGCATACCCAAACCCTTTAGACTATGCAGATGTTGTTACATCAACAACACATAAAGTACTAAGAGGTCCAAGAGGTGGGATAATATTGACCAACAATGAAGAATTAATAAAAAAATTTAATTCAGCAATTTTTCCTGGTTTGCAAGGAGGCCCCTTGATGCACGTTATAGCAGCTAAAGCTGTTTGTTTTAAAGAAGCTTTAGACCCTAACTTCAAAGTATATACTCAACAAGTAATTGATAACGCAAAAACACTAGCAGAAACATTAGTTGAAAATGATTTTAAAATATTTTCCGGAGGTACTGATACTCACTTAATGCTTGTAGATTTAAGAGATTTTGAACTTACGGGTAAACTAGCTGAAAATAGTCTTGGTAAAGCTAATATTACATGTAATAAAAATTCAATACCTTTTGACACAGAAAGCCCTATGATTACATCCGGTGTTAGACTAGGAACACCTGCCTCGACAACAAGGGGATTTGGGAAAAAAGAATTTGTTTTAGTTGGTCAGTTGATTTCTAAACTCCTTAAAGAACTGGCTAAAAACCCTGAAAATAATTCTAAAGCTGAAGATGAGGTGCGAAAAGAGGTAATTGATCTTTGTAGTTCTTTTCCTATATATAGTAATCAATAAATAATAAATAACTATGCTTTGTCCATTTTGTAAAGAAAAAGATACATCCGTTGTTGACTCAAGACCAACAGAAGACGGAACTGCTATTAGAAGAAGACGGCTTTGCGGCTGCGAAAGAAAAGAAAGATTCACTACTTTTGAAAGAGTGCAATTTCAAGAACTTACTGTCATTAAAGGTAACGGTAAAAGAGCTCCATTCGATCGAGATAAAATTTCAAAGTCCATAAGAATAGCTTTGAGAAAAAGACCTATAGATAGCGACAGCATTGAAAAATTTATCTCAAAGTTAGTAAGAAACTTAGAAGGTCTTGGTGAAAGTGAAATACCAACATTAACAATTGGAAAAGTTATAATGGAAGGTCTTTCATCGCTAGATCAAGTTGCCTATGTTCGGTTTGCTTCAGTTTATAAAAATTTCAAAGAAGCAAAAGATTTTGAACAATTTGTTGGTAACTTAAATGTCTATAAAGCAGATTAAAGATTCTTTTTATATAAAGCTTGCTTTTAGACAAGCAGAAATTAACCTTGGTTCTACCGGAACAAATCCATCTGTAGGAACAGTTGTTGTAAAAAATAATACCGTCATATCTTCAGGTTACACTTCTTTAAATGGAAGACCACACGCTGAAGTAAATGCCTTAAAAAAAAAATTAAATTTTAAAAATTCAGATTTTTATGTGACATTGGAACCATGTAGCCATTATGGAAAAACACCACCTTGCACAAAAAAAATAATAAGCAAAAATATTAGCCGAGTTATATTTCCAATAAATGATATTGATGAGAGATCTAGAAATTTAGCATCAAAAAAATTATTAAAAAAAAAAATTAAAATTAATAAATTTAAACTAAATAGTTTTGCTAAAAAATTCTATTCAAGTTATTTTACACAACAATCAAAAAAATTACCTTTCGCAGATGGAAAGCTAGCTATATCAAATGATTTTTTTTCTATTGGTAAAAAAAATCGTTGGATTACTAATAAAAAATCTCGAGAAGTTGCTAATTTTTTGCGATCTCAGTATGATTGTTTGCTAACAACATCAAAAACAATTAATGACGACAATCCTCTTTTAAATTGCCGTATTGAAGGTTTAGAAAAAAAAACACCTGATTTAATTATTCTAGACCGTTTGTTTAATGTAAAAAAAAACTCACTAATTTTTAAAAAAAATAATAGAAAAATTTATATTTTGACTAATTCAGATAATTTATTAAAAAAACGTTATTTAAAAAGAAAAGGAGTTATTACAATAAAACTTAAAAAAGAATCCAATTATGTCAATAATTTAAAAAATGTTTTTTATGAAATTAAAAAACTACATTTTAATAGAATTTTAGTTGAGACTGGTTTAACATTCTTAAACCAATTAATAAAACATAACTTAATTAAAAATTTTTATTTGTTTAAATCTTCAAAAAATCTTGGTGCGAATGGTTTTAATAACAGTGACGCTAAGTATTTAAAGAATGTTAATTTTTTTGACAAAAATAAGATTAATATCAACCTAAAAGAAGATAGTTTATATAAGATAAAAATTTAATGTTTAATGGAATAATATATAGCAGCGCTTCTGTAAAAAAAATAACATTGAGTGCAAATTCTGCAGAGATTATTTTAAAAACTGACTTAGCTTTTAATAAATCTGAACTCGGCAGTTCTTTGTGTTGTAATGGAACTTGTTTGACAATTATAAAAATAAACAGAAATTTAATTTCATTTTACCTATCCAAAGAAACACTTAATAAAACTAATTTTAAATTTGTTAAAATTGAAAGTACCATTAATATTGAAAAATCTTTAGCTTATGGAAATAAAATATCAGGTCATTATGTTCAGGGCCACACCGACACCACAGGAAAAGTTATAAATATTGTCATATTAAACAAAACTTGGATTGTAACTTTTAAAATTGAAAAAAAATTTCAAAAATATCTTATTGAAAAAGGATCTATAGCTATCAATGGTGTTTCGTTAACTATTTCAAAAATTAATAAAGATAAATTTGAAATAAACATAATTCCACACACCCTAAAATTAACAAATTTAATTAACCTAAAAAAAAATAATATTGTAAATATTGAATTTGATATTTTTAGTAAATATTTATTAAATTTAAAAAAATAATTATGAAAAAAATATCATTATCTCCAATAAGCTCAATCGTGTCAGATGCTAAAAAGGGAAAAATTTTTATATTAGTCGATAATAAAAATAGAGAAAATGAAGGCGACTTAATTATACCTGCATCAAAAGCTAATTCAAAAAGTATTAATTTTATGGCTAAACACGGCCGCGGTTTGGTTTGCTTAGCCTTAACAAAAAAACAGGTAGATAAATTATCATTACCACTAATGTCAGCAGTAAATAAAGCTCGTATGCAAACTGCTTTTACTGTTTCTATAGAAGCTAAAAAAGGTATAACGACAGGCATCTCAGCTTTTGATAGAGCCAAAACAATTAAGGTAGCGATAAATCAAAAATCGAAAAAAAAGGACATTGTTTCACCAGGTCACGTATTCCCACTAGTAGCTAGAAACGGTGGCGTTTTAGAAAGAGCGGGACACACAGAGGCCTCTGTTGATATCTCTAAATTAGCAAAATTGAATCCAAGTTCAGTTATTTGTGAGGTTATGAATGAAGATGGTAGAATGGCTAGACTTGATGACCTTTTAAAATTTGCCAAAAAACATAATCTAAAAATTGCAAGTATAGAAGATTTAATTTCTTACAGACTTAAAAATGAAAAATTCATGTTTAAAATTTTAAACAAAAGAATCAGAATTAAAAAAAATGGTTTTTTTAATTTAAGCATTTTTAAGAATAAATTGGATGACTTGAAACATTATGCGCTATCTAAAGGTGAGCTTAATACTAAAAAATCTGTAAGAGTAAGAGTAATTTCAGTTAAGATTGACAAAGACATTGAAAAATTAAGCAATAGTCTTTATTTGAATTCGGTCAAGTATCTTTCTAGGTATAATAATTTTATTTTAATTGTCATAAAAAATCAAAGTTTAAAAAACATCAAAGATGAAACTATAAAAAGTACCAATATTTTGAGGCACTATGGTATTGGCGCACAAATAATTAAAGATTTTAAAATTAAAAATATGATACTAGTTTCTAGGTCTAGAAAAAAAATTATTGGTTTAGATGGATATGGTATTAAAATTACTAGACAAGAAATAATAAAATGAAAAAAAAAATTAAGATTTGTATAGTTAGATCAAAATACAATCATACTTCTCAATTATTAAAAAGTGCAACTAAAGAACTTTTTAAAAAAAAGATATCTTATAGAATTTTAGAAGTGCCAGGAGCTTTTGAAATACCTGTTGTTATTTCTAGAAATATTAATAAATATGATGGATTTATAGCTTTAGGCTCAATTATTAAGGGCCAAACACCTAATTTTAGCTTTATATCATTAGCAATAACAAACGCATTGATTCAACTTTCTATTTTATACAAAAAACCTATAGGCAATGCTGTCCTTACTTGTTTGAATGAAAAACAAGCGAAGTTAAGAAGTAAGAAAGGCTACGAAGCTGCAGTAGCTGTGATTGAAGTTATAAATGTTAAATAACAAGAAAAGTATAAGCCCAAGAATACGAGTGATTCAAAAACTTTATGGCAATACTTTAAATCCTGAAGCTACAATTGAATATCCAAAGAGTCAGTATAAAAAATTTATTAAAGATGTTGTTCAAGGTACTATTGAAAGAAATGATCTTATAATCGAAACTGTATCCAAGTATTTAGCAGAAGACCTAAATTTAAAGAGAACTGATAAACTATTAAAAATTATTATTTTTGCAGCAATTTTCGAATTAATGTTCAAGCACAATAATCCGACCAAAGTTATAATTAATGAATACGTAAAAACATCAGAGTTTTTCCTAGAAAAAGCTCAAATTAAGTTCGTAAATGCAGTTTTAGATAAAATAGCAAAAAAAATAAGAAAAACTCTTTAATTTTATTAGATTTAAATCATTAATATTTTAAAGTATTTCTTGCGTTTAATGAATTTTTTTGACATTTATGCAAAATCTTATGAATACAGTTAATGAATTACTTTACGTAATAATTTTTACAGGATTGATAGCAGTTTTTTATAGCTATTTGCTTTCAAAACAAATTTTAAAAGCAAGCCCTGGCAATGCTAAAATGCAAGAAATTGCTGAAGCAATTCAAATCGGAGCAAAAGCTTATTTAAAACGTCAATATATTACAATTGCTATTGTAGGTTTAGTCGTTTTAATAATTGTAAGTTATTTTTTTAGCCCTTTAGTTGGATTAGGTTATTTTATTGGAGCGGCTCTTTCGGGAATTGCCGGTTATCTTGGTATGTTAATTTCGGTTGAAGCAAATGTTAGAACCGCTGAAGCTTCAAGAAAAAGTTTACAGTCAGGCTTAACTATGGCATTTAAATCTGGTGCAATAACTGGTTTACTTGTTGCTGGTTTAGCTCTTTTATCTATAGCAATCTACTATCTCATTTTAATAGATTTAAATATTGATAGTAGAGAAATTATTAATGCTTTAGTAGCATTAGGTTTTGGTGCTTCATTAATCTCTATATTTGCTAGGTTGGGAGGTGGTATTTTTACTAAAGGTGCTGACGTAGGCGCAGATCTAGTCGGTAAAGTTGAAGCTGGTATTCCAGAAGACGATCCAAGAAATCCAGCAGTCATAGCAGACAATGTTGGTGACAATGTCGGTGATTGTGCGGGAATGGCAGCAGACTTGTTTGAAACTTACGCAGTAACAATTGTTGCTACTATGGTTTTAGCTTCGATTTTTTTTACCAGCAATCCAAATATGATGGTTTATCCTTTAGCAATTGGTGGCTCATGCATTCTTACATCTATAGCAGGAACTTTCTTTGTTAGACTTGGTAAAACTAAAAATATTATGAACGCACTTTATAAAGGTTTTCTTGTGACTGCAGTTTTATCTCTTGCTATTTTATATCCAGTTACTGATTATGTGTTAGGATTAGAAACCATTTTTAACGTATCAAACAAAAATTTTACTGGTTTAGATTTATATATTTGTGGAGTGGCAGGGTTAATTATAACTGGTTTACTAATTTGGATAACTGAATATTATACAGGAACAAATTATAGACCCGTCAGATCAATCGCAAAGTCATCTACAACTGGACACGGAACTAATGTTATTCAAGGCCTAGCTGTTTCTATGGAAGCTACAGCTGTACCCGCTTTAATTATAGTAATTGGAATTTTATACACGAATAGTATTGCGGGTCTTTTTGGGATAGCAATAGCGGTAACATCAATGCTTGCTTTAACTGGTATGGTTGTCGCTTTAGATGCTTACGGACCTGTTACAGATAATGCTGGCGGTATCGCAGAAATGGCAAAGTTACCAAAATCTGTAAGAAAGACTACTGATGCATTAGACGCTGTAGGAAATACCACGAAGGCTGTCACAAAAGGTTACGCTATAGGATCAGCAGGATTAGGCGCGTTAGTTTTATTTGCTGCTTATACTGAAGACATTAAATTTTTTTCTGCTGTCAAAGGCTCACCTTTAGAAGGTATAGAAGTAAGTTTTGATTTATCAAATCCATTTGTTGTAGTTGGTTTACTAGTTGGTGGAATGTTGCCTTATCTTTTTGGGTCTATGGGTATGCAAGCTGTAGGTAGAGCAGGTGGTGCGGTAGTAGTTGAAGTAAGAAGGCAATTTAAAAAAATTCCTGGCATCATGAAGGGAACTAGAAAGCCAGATTATGGAAGACTAGTAGATCTTTTAACCAAAGCTGCAATTAAAGAAATGATTATTCCGTCTTTACTTCCAGTTCTTTCACCAGTCATATTATATTTTATTATTTTACCAATTGGAGGGATGAGCGCAGCTCTATCAACTCTTGGTGCAATGCTACTTGGTGTAATTATAACAGGATTATTTTTGGCAATTTCTATGACCGCTGGTGGTGGAGCCTGGGATAATGCAAAAAAATATATAGAAGACGGTAACTTTGGTGGCAAAGGTTCTGAAGCACATAAAGCAGCGGTAACAGGAGATACAGTAGGAGACCCGTACAAAGACACTGCTGGTCCAGCTGTTAATCCAATGATTAAGATTACTAATATAGTTGCATTACTATTGTTGGCTGTAATAGCTCACTAAAGATTAAAATTTTCTCTTACCATACATTTTTTGTTTTACGCTCGATAAAAATTTAGTTACAAAACTTTGTTTCGAAATATCATTTTTAGTTACTTTTTTAATATATTTAACTACATTCATATTTTCTTTACTGTAAATTTTTTTAGATATTAAAATTCCATATTTATTAAATTTAAGTTCTAAAATGTTATTTGTCTTAAGGACATTTCGTCCCAACTTAATCAACTTTCCTTTTACGATAGATCTTTCAAAGTATATCCAAGTATTTTCACTTATCAACGAAGTCGAATGAGGGTTGCCTATTAATCTAATAACATCATTTTGATTGGTGTTGCCAATTGTTAGAACTTTTTCTCTATTTTCTAAAAAAATTATTCCATGTGGTTGATTTTTGTTATTTAATTGACAGTTATTTAAAAAAAATAAAAATATTATGATATAAACATTTTTATTATGTTTACGAAATATAAAAGTCATTATAATCCTCTTTATAACAAATTAGTTGAATTATCACGTAATATTTTTTTTTATAAAGAAATCTTGTTAAAAGATAATTTTGAAACAAGGATTAATCTCATTTTTATACATTTTTCAATATTGCTTATAATTTTTAAAGAGAAAAAAAAAGAATTTCCTCAACACATTTATGACAATATTTTTACAAACATCGAATACCATATAAGAGAACTTGGTTACGGAGATGTAGCCGTTAATAAAAAAATGAAAATATTAACAAGAATTTTTTATGATATTTTGCTTAAAATCAATAAATCTAAATCGAAGGTCTTTGAGGCTGATAATGAAATTTTAAAAATATACTTTGAATTTTCAAGTGCTAATAATTCAATTTTAATTGATAATTTACGAGTTTATTTCAATAATTTTTACAATTATTGCTTTGAATTAAAGATGGATAATATGTTAAAAGGTCTGATTAATTTTAAAAATTGAAAAAACATGGCTGTACCCAAACGTAAAACAACACCATCAAAAAGAAACATGAGACGATCTCATCATCGTATAAAACCTACGAATATAGTTGAAGATAAAAAAAGTGGTGAGTTTAGACTATCTCATCATGTGGATTTAAAAACTGGCTTTTATAACGGAAAAAAAATCTTAGACATATAGTCTTAAAAATAACATAAATCATGAATAACAAAATTATAATTGCAATTGATGCAATGGGTGGAGAAAATGCTCCTTATAAAAATATCAAGGGAGTTTCTTTGTTTTTAAAAAAAAATAAAAAAAAAAATGATGTTTTATTTTATCTTTACGGTAATATTGACTTAATAAAAAAAGAACTAATTAAATATAATATTTCAATTAACCAATATAAAATATTTCCATCTAGCACTGTTGTTTCAGATGAAGAAACACCTCTAGCAGCAATAAAAAATTCCAAAGATAGCAGCATGTGGAATTCTATTAATTCACAAGTTATATCAAATTCTAACATTACACTGTCTGCTGGCAATACAGGTGTTTTGTTTGTGGTTTCTAGAATGCTACTTAAAACTATAGAGTCTGTTAGCAAACCAGCTTTGGCAGGTCTATGGCCTAATCAAAAAAACATGAACGTAGTATTAGATCTTGGTGCCAATGTTGAATGTGATGAAAAAAACTTAGTAGATTTTTCTGAAATGGGAGCAGCATTGTATAAAGCTTTATTCCCTGATGACACTCCTAGAGTGGCATTATTAAATATTGGATCCGAAGAAATAAAAGGAACAGAAACTTTAAAGAAAGCACATGCTAAGCTAAAAGAAATCAGCATTCACGGTGATTTTGAATTTAATGGTTTTATTGAGGGAAATAAAATAACAAAAGGTGAGTCAAATGTAATTGTCACAGATGGATTTACAGGAAACATTGCCCTAAAAACAGCAGAAGGAACGGCTAAATTTATAACAGACTCATTAAAGAAATCGCTTAGTTCGACTTTGATTTCTAAATTTTCTATTATATTTTCATATTTTGCTTTAAAAAAATTTAAAGAAAAGTTAGATCCAAGAAAATTTAATGGTGCTATTTTTTTAGGATTAAAAGGTCCAGTAGTTAAAAGTCATGGATCAACAGATGCAGTGGGTTTTTATCATTCAATTGATTTATGTTACAGAATAATCAGAGGAGACTTAATGAATAAAATTAAAGAAAATTTAAGTCACGTCAATGAAGAAAATTAACAAAAACAACACGCGAAAACAGAATATAATTAATAATATTTTTAGTACTATTGGCGTACCAACTTCATATGCAAAAAGAATAGTTGATGATTTTATATCCATTATAATTTTTAATTTAATTGAAAAAAAACAAGTTAAAATTAAGGATTTTGGCAAATTTAACTTGATAAAAAAAAAAAAAAGAATTGGTAGAAACCCAAAAACTAAAATTAATTATGAAATTTTAGCAAGAAATGTTTTAACATTTAAAAGTGCTGCTAAATTATCGAGGAAAGTAAACAAGGATGTCTAAAAACAAAAGTTTACTTTTAAGTATTTCAAAGACAGCAGCATTAGTTGGATTAATAAATAGAAAAAGTCGAAAACCTTTAACTCACACTTTAAGATTTTGGGAAAAAAACTTTAAGCAATTAAAGCCTACTATTTTGTCAGGTGGCAGACGCTATTACACCACAAAAAATATTGAAGTTATTAGAATGATAATTTTTTTATTAAAAGATCAAGGATTAACTATAAGCGGAGCAATAAAATTGATGAATGGAACGGTTAAAGAACTTGACGATACAATACCATCAAGTATAAAAGCTGAATATTATAGAAAAAATATTAAATTAAAATCAAAAGAAATTTTAAATAAGATTAAAAAATTGAATGGCTAAAAAATCGCACATTAAAGTTAGGTTAGTTCCAGAAGCAAATCCAAATAGCGCTTTTTATTACTATACTAGAAAACCAACAAAAGGTGAAAAAGTTAAAGATAAACTAAAAGTAAATAAGTACAATCCAGTTACAAGAAAACACGAAATTTTTGTAGAAAAAAAATTACCTCCACACAGTAAATAATTTATTTTTTTTTAAAATTTTTATACTCATATCTAATAAAAGCTTTAATCATTTCTTTCCAAATACTAACTGTAATCATCGGATCTATTTTAGCTATTATTGATTTTTTTTTTATTCTTTTTAAAATAAAATTAATTCTTTTCTTGTCTATTATTTCTTTTTTAAATTTTTTTAACTTTACTACTTTATCAACTAATGCAGAGCGTTCTTTGATGATGTTTAAAAGTTTAATATCAATTTTATCAAGTTTTTTTCTAATTTTTTGTATATTTATACTTTTCATAGCGACATTTAAAACAAGTTAAGTTGTTAAATAAATTATATATTAATTTGTTATATGTTGAAAAATAAAAAATACTACATTTTTTTTTCAACCTGGTTAGCCAGCTTAATTGTACTTGTTGCATTAATTATTATAGTTGGTGGATTAACAAGATTGACTGAATCTGGTTTATCTATTACTAGGTGGGAATTATTTACTGGGATTTTGCCTCCATTTAGTAACCTTGAATGGGAAAAATATTTTCTTCAATACAAAGAAATTCCACAATTTATTTTGTTGAATCCGAATATGTCTTTAGATCAATTTAAGACTATATTTCTGTGGGAGTACTACCATAGATTACTTGGTAGGCTTATAGGTCTATTTTTTCTAATTCCATTTATTTTTTTAATCTTTAAAAATGTTTTAAAAACAAATGTAATTATTAAATTATTACTCCTTTTTTTTTTAATTTTATTTCAGGGTTTAATCGGTTGGTACATGGTTAAAAGTGGGTTGACCAACAATGTTTCTGTTAGTCATTATAGATTATCATTCCACTTGTTTACAGCGTTTATTATTTTTTCATCTCTAGTATGGATTTTTATAAATCATTACACAAAACAAAATGTAAATTTTTTTCAAATAAATTTGAATTTTTTTACTTTAAAGATATTAATTTTTTTTATTTTTATTCAAATTATAATAGGTGCTTTTGTTTCGGGACTTGACGCAGGTAAAATATATCAAACATGGCCTCTTATGAATGGTAATTATTTTCCTAACGATGGTTTTTTTCAAGATTTATTTAATTTTAACAAACCAAGTTTTGTACAATTTGTTCACAGAAATGTGGCGTATCTTATATTTATCTTTGCAATTTATTTAGGATTTATAATTTATAGAAATAAGATTATACGTTTATACAACTCATATAATGTTTTTTTCTTAATTATTCTTACGCAAGTTATGCTAGGTATCTCCGTTTTATTTTCTAATTTGAATATCTATTTAGCTTCTGCTCATCAAATCTCTAGTATCTTTCTGATAGTTTTTTCTCTACATTTGTATCATTGTTCCGTAAAATCTTAATACATTGATAATTTTAAAGATTAATTTTTTATATAGGTAAATTTAATTGACTTTATTGTTCATTGTTAGTAGTTATCGCCATAATTGAAATGACACCTTTTATAAAAAAAAAAGAGATTAAAAATGACTGGTACCTTATCAACGCTGAAAATGCTGTTGTGGGAAGATTGGCTGCGTATATTTCTAAAGTCTTAAGAGGGAAAAACAAAGCAACATTTAATCCGCATATGGATAATGGAGATTTTATAATTATTACTAATATTGATAAAATAAAATTTACAGGTAAAAAATATACTAACAAAATTTATTACAGACATACTGGTCACCCTGGCGGTATTAAGGAAAATACACCAACAAGATTAGCTGAAAAAAATAAAATTGATGAAGTTTTAAAACTTGCTGTAAAAAGAATGCTACCTGGCGGTCCTTTAGCAAAAAAACAACTTACTAAATTAAAAATCTATAAAGGTGATAAACACCCTCATGAAGTACAAAATCCTATGATTATAAATTTTAAAGAACTTAATAAAAAAAATACGATCACTAAATAATGGAAACTCAATCAGCTACTAAAACTATAAAGTTAAAAAAAATTAAATTAGATTTTAAAGATAGTAAATACGCAACTGGTAGAAGAAAAAGATCTATTGCAAAAGTCTGGGTTAAAAAAGGTTCTGGCATGATTCATGTTAATGGAAAAATAATGAATGAATACTTTAAAAGACCTGTTCATCAAATTATTGTAATGCGCCCATTAGAACTTTCAGATGTCGCAACTTCTTATGATGTCAGGGCATCTGTAAAAGGTGGTGGACACTCAGGTCAAGCAGGAGCTATCATACATGGTATATCGAGAGCTTTAGTTTTGCATGATGAAAACTTAAAAACTACTTTAAAAAAAGAAAAATTAACAACACGAGACTCAAGAGTTGTTGAAAGAAAAAAATACGGTCGGAAAAAAGCTAGAAGAAGCTTTCAATTCTCGAAAAGATAAATCATTTAAATTTCTTATTATTTCCATCAGTGATATAAATATTTTATGTCACAAAAAAAAATTAATATTGTTGTTGCTGGTGCGACAGGTTTCGTAGGCTTAGATTTAGTTTTATACTTATCAAAACATCCAAAAGTTAATATTTTATACTTATGTGCTCAAAAAAACTTAGGAAAAGATATTAAATACTTTGACAAAAGAATAAAAAAAAAACTACCTAAGATATCAAGTTTAAAGAATGTTAACTGGTTAGAAGTCGACTTATTATTTTTATCCTTACCTAATGGCGAGGCACAGAAAACTGTAAAAAAACTTTTTTATCATCAACATTTAAAATTTATAGATCTTTCAGCTGATTTTAGAATTAATGACATTAATAAATACAAAAGTTGGTATTCCATTGATCATGGAGCTAAAAATCTTGTTAACAAATCTATTTATTCGATACCTGAATTTACAAGAAACGAAATAAAAAAATTTAGAATTATAGCAAACCCAGGGTGTTACCCTACGTCGATTCAATTGGCGCTACTTCCTATCCTTAAAAAATCTTTATTAAAAAATTCAAATATTACAATAGATTCTAAATCAGGATATTCTGGAGCTGGTAAAAATTATAAATTAAAGTTTCCTCACAAAAATTTCTACAACTCTATTTTCGCCTATGGTATTGGAACGCATAGACACATGTCGGAACTCGATCAAGAATTTAAAAAGTACTCTAAAGCTAATGTTAAATATACTTTTAATCCACATCTACTTCCATCTTTTAGAGGAATTTTGTCATCTATTTATTTTGAAACAAAAAAAAAAACTGGGATAAAAAAAATTTACTCTGTTCTCAAGAAATTTCATTCAAAAAATATTTTTGTTCAATTGCATAAAATCAATACTCCTATAGGTAATGGAAATGTATTGAACACAAATAATTGCGAAATCTCTGTTTGCAAAACTAGATATAAAAATAAATATGTTATTTTTTCAGCAATTGACAACTTGGTCAAAGGGGCTTCTGGTCAAGCTATACAGAATATGAATTTAATATATAATTTTAAAGAAAGTTTAGGCTTAAAATGAAATTGTTTACCTTATTTTTTTTTTTATTAATTTTATCATGTACCACATCAAAAAAAGTATATCTGTGTGGAGACCATGCTTGTGCAAATAAAAAAGAATTTAATGAGTATTTCTCTAAGAACTTGACTATTGAAATTAGTTTAAAAAAAAAAAAAATAAATAAGAATAATAATGATTTAATCAATCTAAATACAGAAAACTTTAGTAAAAAAAAAGAAAGAAATAAAAGTTCCAAAATTGATGGAAAATTAAAAAAAAAAAATGAAGAAGCTAAATCAAAAGCTGAAAAAATTAGATTGTTAGATGAACAAAAATTAAAAGAAATAGCAAAAAACAACCAAGAAAAAGAACAATTGAGAATTGCTAAACTTTCAGAAGCTAATAAAGAAAAACAGAAAAGTAAAAATAATTCAGTACACATCAACAGAAAAAAAGTAAAGACGATTGTTAGTAAGGCTGATATTGAGAAAAAAAATGTTCAGATAAAAAATCCTACAAAAAATATGTCAAATAATCCTATTATTGCTGAAAATGTTGAAAGCATATGTTATGGGGTTAAAGATTGTGATATTGATAAAATTAAAGAGCTATTAATTAAGAAAGGAAAGGACAAACCTTTCCCAAATATTGCGTCTAAATAAACTTATAAATGAATAAAAAAATGAACATAGTTATAGTTGGACTTGGAAATATTGGTTCTTACTTCTATAATTATTTAAAAAAAAATAGAAATACTTTATTCAACAAAACGAACACAATTCCTAATATAATTTATGTTTCAGCAAAATCGCTGGGGAAAAAAAGAACTTATAAAATACGTAAAAGTTTATGGCTCAAAAATTGTTTGCTAGCTCCTAAGATAAAGAATGTAGATATTATTGTTGAGCTCATTGGAGGCGCAGATGGAATAGCAAAAAAACTAGTATTTGAAGCCTTAAAAAATAAAAAACATGTTGTCACGGCTAATAAAGCTTTAGTAGCTAAATACGGAGACCAACTTTCTAAAATTGCAGAAAAAAATAATGTAAATTTTGAGTTTGAAGCAGCCGTATGTGGAGGTATTCCAATTATACGATCAATTAAAGAGGGTCTTATTGCAAATAATATTAAAAAAATTTATGGAATATTAAATGGTACTTCGAATTATGTTTTATCATCCATGGATAAAGATAAGCTTGAGTATAACGATGCTTTATCTAAAGCACAAAAATTAGGCTATGCGGAATCTAATCCTGCGTCAGATATTAATGGAGATGACGTCGCGTCAAAAATAAAAATATTAACAGCTTTAGCCTTTAATTCTTACATTAATAATAAGTCTATATTAGTTGAAGGTATTAAAAATATTGATAGAACAGATATCGATAACGCTAACAACCTCGGGTATAAAATAAAACTCATTGGTGTAGCCGAGACCACAAAAAAAAAAATTATTCAGAGAGTCCATCCCGCACTTGTTAAAGAGAATTCCTATATAGCAAAAATAAATGGAGTTCTTAACGCTGTTATAGTTGAGTCTAATCCAGTTGGAAACACAGTCTTACAAGGAGAAGGAGCAGGTCCAGGACCAACTACTTCCTCACTTATTTCAGATTTATGCTCAATTTTAAGAGGTAATGTTAAATTTCCATTTGTTTTGTCAGATAAAAAAAGAAAAAAAGCTATTTTTGAGAATATTAATAATAAAAAATTTTCTGCCTATCTTAGGTTGGATGTAAAAGATAAGCACGGTATTCTTTCTGATGTAACAAATATAATGGCAAAAAACAAAGTTTCAGTAAAAAGATTGATTCAAAATCCAACTATTAATAAAAAAAATGCATCAATTGTGATGGTGACACACGAAGCAAAAAGTTCTTCTTTTACAAAAGTCTTGTCATTGTTAAAAAAAAAAAAATACATCATCAAAATACCAAAAATTATTAGAATAGAAAATATCTAATGGCTATAGAAAAAAGTTTATTAGATAAATTTATTAAGTCTACAGAGTTTGCTGCTTATGGTGCGTCTCCATTTATTGGTAAAGGAGATAAAATTGCAGCTGACCAAGGTGCTGTTGACATGATGAGGAGTGTGTTAAATAAAATTGAAATGAAGGCAACAATAGTAATTGGTGAAGGTGAAATGGATGAAGCACCTATGCTTCATATAGGTGAGAAAGTGGGCACTAACACTGGTCCAGAATTAGACATAGCAGTAGATCCTTTGGAAGGAACAACGTTCACATCAAAAGGACTACCAAATGCCTTTTCTGTTTTAGCTGTTGCGGAAAAGGGCAACCTCTTGTCTGCGCCAGACACCTATATGGAAAAAATTATTATAGGAACTGATTTGCCAAAAAATTTATTAGATTTAGATAATAGTATTGAAAAAAATATTAATTTACTTGCAGATGTAAAGAACAAAAAAATTTCAGAATTAAATGCCTGTGTAATGAAAAGACCTAGACACAATCATTTAATAAAATCCTTAGAAAGTCTTGGTGTTAATATAAATTTTATAACAGATGGAGATATAGCAGGGGGATTAACAGTTGTAGGTGACAATCCGCAAAATGATATTTATATAAGTACAGGTGGAGCCCCAGAAGGTGTTATTGTCGCTGCAGCACTTTCGTGTTTTGGTGCACAAATGCAGGGCAGATTGGTTTTAAATAAAAACGAAATAATTAGAGCAAAAAAACTTGGGATAACCAATTTTGAAAAAAAATATAATATTGATGAAATTGTTAAAGGTGATGTAATTTTTTGTGCAAGTGGTGTGACATCTGGTGATTTAGCTAAAGGAATAAAAATTTTTGATGATAGATTTGAAGTTACCACTTTGGCATTGCACAAAAGTAAAAAAATCAACAAAACAATTACTAGCATTCATAAAAAATGAACCTGCTTTCAGTAGGTAGAAAAAACTGGACTTCTAAAGAATTTAATTCTGAAGAGATTAATTTTTTTAAAACAAATTTTTTTTTAGACGAAATTGTAGCAAAACTTCTATCCATAAGAAAAATTAAAAAAGAAGAAGTTAAATTTTTTTTAAACCCTTTAATAAAAAATATTTTGCCAAATCCTTACATTTTAAAAGACATGGATAAAGCAATTGAAAGAACAGAAAAAGCTATTCTTAATAATGAAAAAATCGGCATATTTGGAGATTACGATGTGGACGGCGCAACATCTACAGCAATCTTAGGTAAATTTTTTGAATTGTTACATATTTCTTATGAAATTTATATCCCTGATAGAAAAAATGAAGGATTTGGACCTAATGAAAAAGGTTTTTTAGAATTTATTAATTTAGGTGTAAATTTAATTTTTACAGTTGATTGTGGTACTCTGTCGTACGGTCCGATGGACTTTGCGAAAAAAAAAAAAATTGACGTCATTATACTTGATCATCATCAGTCAGAAATTAAATTACCATCCGCACATTCAATTGTTAATCCTAATAGGTTTGACGATAGATCAGAGCTAAATTATTTATGCGCAGCTGGTGTTTGCTTTATGTTTTTAGTAGCATTGAACAAAAGATTAAGAGACCATAAATGGTTTTTAGAAAATTCTATAAGGGAACCCGAGCTAATGGATATTTTAGATCTAGTATCTTTAGGTACTGTTTGTGACGTAGTTCCTCTAGTAGGTTTAAATCGAGCAATAGTTCATCAGGGGCTTAAAATTTTTCAAAGAAAAAAAAACTTAGGTTTAAAAACATTGATAGAAGTGTCTAATATTGAAAACAATATAACCTCGTATCATTTAGGCTATCTTTTAGGTCCTAGAATTAATGCCGGTGGTAGAGTTGGAAGATCTACACATGGAGCAAATTTATTATTAAATAAAAATCCAAAAAAAACTTTTAAATTAGCTGCAGAATTAAATACATATAACAAAGAAAGACAAATTTTAGAATCTGAATTATTAAAAAAAATTTTGAATACAAAATATGAAAATAGTACAGATCCTGTAATCATACTAAATGGAGAAAATTGGCACGAAGGAATAATTGGTATTATTGCAGCTAGAATGAAAGAAAAGTTTAATAAACCAGCTATTATTATTTCTGTTAATAATGGCATTGGAAAAGGTTCGGGTAGATCTATTCATGGTTTCGATTTAGGATCGACAATTATAGCCGGTGTACAATGTGGTTTGCTCACAAGAGGAGGTGGACACAAAATGGCAGCTGGATTTACTATTGACAGTAATAAGATTGATGAGTTTAAAAAATTTATGTTCAGAAAGTTTAAATCAATAAACATTAATTTAGAGGAAAAAAAAAATTATTATTTTGATGCTGAAATTGCCCCTTCTGCAGTAAATATTGAATTTTTTGAAAAAATAAACTTATTAGCACCCTTTGGTTCTGGTAATCCTGAGCCAAGGTTCATAATTAGGAACTTGAAACTAGTTAATTCCAAAATTGTCGCCGAAAAGCATATAAAAATTGTTCTTGTGGGATCAGATTCGAGTACATTAAAAGCTATTAGTTTTAACTCTGTAGAAACAGAATTAGGGTCTTACTTGCTTAAAAAAAGTAAGAAGACGTTAGACATAGCTGGAAAGTTAAGTCTAAATGAATGGCGTGGTCAGAAAAATGTAGAGTTTATTATTGATGACATATCTGTTATTAAATAACAAAAAAATTAGGTCCCATCGTCTATCGGTTAGGACAGCTGGTTTTCATCCTGCAAAGAGGGGTTCGATTCCCCTTGGGACCGCCAACCTAATTTAAATATTATGTATAAAATTGGAATTATTCAAAAAATTCACGACAAAGGACTTGAACTTTTAGACGCGCATAAAGATTTTGAATATGAAATTATAGATGATGTCTCTGAAGAAAATTTATTAAAAAAAATACATTTATATGATGCTGTTTCTTTAAGGGTATCAAAGCTTTCAAATAATTTATTATCTAAAGCTACAAAGCTTAAAGTTATTTCTAGACATGGCGTTGGTTACGACAACGTAGATACCTTGTATTTAAAACAAAACAATATAACTCTTTTAATTACAGCAACTGCGAATGCTATAGCGGTCTCTGAGCATGTTTTTTATTTAATGTTAACTATATCAAAAAAT
>Ga0307986_10000456_pt1 | contig 30636 bp, 33 predicted proteins | sample EllFjometageno82_FD_203170 | JGI IMG/M metagenome (GOLD analysis project Ga0307986, IMG submission 203170) | Marine microbial communities from Ellis Fjord, Antarctic Ocean - #82 | ecosystem: Environmental > Aquatic > Marine > Unclassified | place: Southern Ocean | collected 2014-10-09 | reverse complement strand
TTGAGTCGCTTGTTCAATATCACTAGATGCACCAGTTGTAACTTTATCTTCACCAAATATGATTTCTTCCGCTACTCTTCCACCCATAGCTATAGCTAATTGAGCATGAAGCTGTTCTCTTGTTTGGGATATTTGATCTCTCTCAGGTAGCTGCATAACCATCCCAAGGGCTCGACCTCTCGGAATAATTGTTGCTTTATGTATAGGATGCGCAGCACTCTCATTAATAGTTACTATCGCATGACCTGCCTCATGGTAAGCAGTTAAGGTTTTTTCTTCCTCAGTCATAACCATGGATCTTCTTTCTGAGCCCATCATTACTTTATCTCTAGCTTCTTCAAATTCATCTAAGGTTACTATTCTTTTATTCTTTCTAGCAGCAAGTAATGCTGCTTCATTAACTATGTTGGCTAAATCTGCACCTGAGAAACCTGGAGTTCCTCGTGCAACTGTTCTTAAATTTACATTTGGTGCCATTTTAATTTTTTTGACGTGTACTTTTAATATTTTTTCTCTTCCAATAATATCAGGTAAGCCCACCACCACTTGCCTATCAAATCTTCCTGGTCTCAATAAAGCTGGGTCCAAAACATCAGGCCTGTTTGTAGCTGCAATAATTATTACACCTTCATTAGTTTCAAAACCATCCATCTCAACTAGCAACTGATTTAAAGTTTGTTCTCTTTCATCGTTCCCTCCCCCTAGACCAGCACCTCTACTTCTTCCAACGGCATCTATTTCATCAATAAAAATAATACAAGGTGAATTTTTTTTACCTTGTTCAAACATATCTCTAACTCTTGATGCTCCAACACCAACAAACATTTCAACAAAGTCTGATCCTGATATAGTAAAGAACGGAACTCCTGCTTCTCCTGCTATTGCTCTTGCTAGTAAAGTTTTCCCCGTTCCTGGTTGACCAACTAATAATGCACCTCTTGGAATTTTCCCTCCAAGTCTACTAAATTTTTTTGGATCTTTTAAAAATTGAACAATTTCTTCCACTTCTTCTTTAGCTTCTTCTACACCAGCAACATCATCAAATGTTACTTTGCCCTTCAATTCATTCATCAATTTTGCTTTTGACTTTCCAAAGCCCATTGCTCCACCTTTGCCTCCCTGCATCTGGCGCATGAAAAAAATCCAAACAGCAATTAGAAGTAACATCGGAAACCATGATAGCAATACACCAAATAATGAAGGCATCTTGTCTTCTATTGGAGCCGCAGATATACTCACACCTTTATCAGAAAGTTTTTCAATTAAATTTGGATAATTAGGTGAATAAGTTGAAAATGAGTTTCCATTTGAAAAAACACCTTTAATATTATTTCCTTGTATCTCAACTTTTATAACCTCTCCATCATCCACTGATGTTAAAAATTCTGAAAATATAATTTGATTACTGCTTTTAATATTTGCCTGGGGATTCTTAAACATATTGTACAAGCCAATAATAAGGAAAACTATAACTGCCCACATTGCTAAATTTTTTAAATTCATAATGGTTAAGATAAGAATTATTATAAATTAAACAAGTGTGAAAATTAGTATTCTTTAACAATAACTACTGTTTGATTAACTTTTTTAATCATACAGCGACCTAATGTTTCCTTCTTTAAGCTATTTTGTCTAATTTTTTCTAAAATATAATCAATTTTTTTACCTCTTACAGCGTTATATTTTTCTCCAACTAACCTAATGGAGTCTGAAATTGACCTAAACACTACTTCATAAGGCTGCATAAAAAAAAATTCATTTAATACTAATTCTTTTTTATCTTTATGAAAAAAAGAGTTTAACTTCTTATTTTTTTCTACATAAAATGATAATGCTTGATTGGATTTCTTTAAATTTTTTAAGGTTAAAAATAATTTAGCTTTATCAAGTCCATTATTTTTAAATTCATTGATTAATTTTCGAATTCTAATTCTTGTATACTTGGTATCTTTATTTGAAGGATCGTTAATAAAAAAATTAAACACATGATTAGAAATAAACTCTAAATCTTTTTTATTAAAATTTAATAAAGGTCTAATTAAATTGATCTTATCTCTTGTTGTTTTTTTTTCTAGAGAAACTAATCCCCTTAGGCCACTTCCTCTTATCATTCTAATAAAAAAATTTTCAAATAAATCATCCAAGTGATGTCCAATAACAAGGTTATTAATTTTTAATTGCTTGCATTTTGAAAATAACAAATCATATCTTTTTTTTCTAGCCAATGACTGTATATTTTTTGTTGGTTTTTTTCCATGCCAGGTTAAAATTTCTGATTTTATATTTAAGTCATTAAGAATTTTTTTTACTTGCTTTGCTTCTTCGGTCGATTCTTTTCTAAGTTTATGATCTACAATAAAATACTTACATCTAATATTGTTCTTTAATGAGTAGATCTTTGTTAAATATGCTAGGGCTAGACTATCTGGTCCGCCTGATACGGCAATCACAAAACTTTCTTTAATATCAAAGTCTTTCTCAAAACTATTATACAATCTAATAATTTTTTTATTGGATAATTTTATTTTTAAAATGCTAGGAATTTTGGTTGCACTCAAATTTTTGGGACTCATATTTAGCTTTTTGGATAATGGATTGGTTAGCCTTTGGGTATTGTTTTTCAACACCGTTTATCATTTTACATCCTTGATCTTTTTCTCCAATCTGAACCATTGATACACCTAATTTTAATAAATTAATTGGAGCTTTTTCTCCCTTGGGGTATTTTTGATAACCTTCTAAATACGCTGATGCTGCATCAGTATAAAGCTGTCTAATTCTGAATGTTTCAGCATACCAGAACTGAGCATTTCCTGCTAATTTATGATCTGGGTTTGACAAAACAAATTCTCTAAAGGCTCTCTCTGCCATAGGATAATCTCCAACTTTTAAAAAGCTAGTTGCAAATTCATATTGCTTATTCGGCTCTACATTTGGTAAAATTTTATCTTCTGCTTGAAATATTTCAGTTACTATTGAAGCAGTTGTTTCAACCGATTGTATTTTTTGTGTTGTCTCATTTGTGGCAGTGTCTTTGTATGATGTTGAGCCTAAGTCTTGTGGTTCTGATGAACCTGCTAACACTTTATCACTTTTATTTTTATTTTTTCTTGAAATCTTTTTATCACTACCTTCGGATACTATTGCATCCTCAATATCTTGAAATCTTACTTGGTTGTCTGCCTGAACTTTTGATAATCTGTTGGATAATTTATCTAATTTAAAATTTATTTCTTCAAATCTATTTGTTAACTGTTGAAATTGGTTTTCGATTTCAGATAACTTTAGTAAATGTCTGGTTAGAACATCTTCAGAATTATTATTCAGGTTTACTGAGTTAGGTGTATCTTTGTTTTGCCCAATTGAACCTGAGTAAACTGCCTTCTCAAGCGTCTTAATATCTTGTTGAATTAATTCGAGTATTTTTTTGATATCATGATTGTCTGCAAAACTAATTGGGTTAATCAATAAATTTATTAACAAAAATAATTTTATAATTAAGAATTTTTTTAAACACATAATATTTTAGTTATGTTTAAAATGATGGCAAAAAAAAGACCCCTTAAAACATCAAGTTTTAAGGGGTCTTTAAAAATTTAATATTGTTTAATTAGCTTTTACTGAAACTGATCGTCTATTTTTTGACCATGCAAGAGGGTTTGATCCAGAATCTACTGGTCTCTCTTTACCATAGCTCAAAACAGAAATTCTGTCTGAAGATATTCCGTAAGTCAGTAGATAATCTTTTGCTGAATTAGCTCTTCTTTCACCTATAGCTAAATTGTACTCTCTAGTACCTCTTTCATCAGCATGACCTTCTAGTACGATTGTTACGTCTGAATTTTTTCTTAACCAGGCAGCTTGTTTTCTTAAAGTCTCTCTTGAAGCTGTTGTTAAGACTGTTTCATTGGTTGCAAAAAATACTCTATCAGGCACTCCTGAAGCTAAATATTCAACTGTATCTTTTCCTGTGTAAACGTCACTTTGTAATTGTGTTGATGCTTTTTTTGTTGCACACGCACTCAATGCAAAACATGCTAAAACAACTAATAGTGCATTTTTTAAAATCTTATTTAATTTCATAATTACTCCTTAATCAATATTGCTAATTCTTAATTTATTCACACCTAATTAAAGGTTTCAAGTAAAAAATCAAGTAATTATATGACTAATTACTTAATAATGATGACCATGATGGGTCTGAACCATCAGTTGGTGTTTCTACTCTACGTTCATTATAACCCGTAAGGTCAATTGACCATAATTTTGTTGAAAAACCATTTCCCTTATCATCTGTTTTTGTTTCCCTGTAAAAAACTAAAACTCTTCCATTAGGTGACCAGGAGGGTGCCTCTTGGTAATAATTTTCAGTTAACAATCTCGCACCACTTCCATCTGTTCTCATAACCCCTATGTAAAACTTACCTTTATGAAGTTTTGTAAAAGCTATCAAATCTCCTCTTGGTGACCAAACTGGGGTACCATATATACCTGTCCCAAAAGAAATTCTTTTAACATTACTGCCATCACTATTCATTACATAGATTTGTTGGTATCCACTTCTATCAGAATTAAAACAAATATATTTTCCATCTGGCGAATAAGAGGGTGAAGTATCTATAGATGGATGATTTGTTATTTTCTCTACAATTCTATTTTCTAGATCCATAGTATAAATATCTGAATTTCCATCTTTAGCGAAACTCATAATTATTTTTTTCCCATCAGGTGAAAATCTTGGTGCAAATGTCATTCCTGGAAAATCACCTACCACCTCCTGCGTGCCCGTTTCTATATCTAGCAAATAAACTCTTGGTAGGTTTCTAAAATAAGAAAGGTATGTCACCATTTGGCTAGTAGGGTTAAATCTTGGAGTCAAAACTAATTCATTACCTAAAGTTAAAAACTTATTGTTTGCTCCATCTTGATCCATGATAGCTAATTTTTTTATTCTTCGTGTTTTAGGTCCTTCTTCTGCAACATAAATAATTCTAGTATCAAAATAACCTTTCTCTCCAGTGAGCCTCTCATACACTTTGTCTGTAATTATGTGACCAACTCTTCTCCAGTTACTATGTACCGTTGTAAACGCAAGTGCCATCATTTCCTTTCCAGCCAAAACATCCCACAACCTAAATTCAACTCTTAATTTATCATCAACGTAACTTACCTTGCCTGTTATTAATGCTTGAGCTTTAATTAAACTCCAATCTTCAAATCTAGGTTTTAAATTTGCTATATCTGGAGCTTGTAGAAAAGCATCTTTACTTAATGGATTAAATAACCCTGATGTTCTTAAATTATTTTCAACAATTGAAGAAATTTCTTCTCCAATGTTTTTCTTTTTTAATAACCCCTCAAAACTTTTTCTAGATTTTTCATCAATTGATAAAGGTGAGACAGCTAAGGGTAATGGGCTTAAATTACCTCTAGTAATATCAACTTCTATTAAGCCAAAAGATTTTATTGGCATTAATAAAATTATTAAAAACGATATAAAAAAAAATTTTGTATTATTCATCATTTAGCCTTCCAACATATCTCTTGCATCAAAATTTAATTGTAACTCTTTCCATCTCTCATATCCAGTACTTGGTACTCTTAAAGGCTGACATAGTTTAATGGCTCTTAAGGCACTTTCAGCCAAAACTTTATAAAATCCTTGTCCGGGTCTATTCATTCTAGCATGATCCAAAATTTCTGATTTAATAACTGATCCGTCTGGTTTTAATTCAAGTTTTATTCTAACTAATAAATTTTCATTGTAAGGTAGACCGAGGGGTATGCTCCAGCAACCAAATATTTGAGCTTTTAAAGCGTCCTCTTCGCTTAGGGACAATCCTCTATTTTCAAGATCCTTGACCTGGTCTTGAGTAACTTCATCTTTATTATTGATTATTTCAGCCGTTTCCTCTTTAGATTTATCAATTAAAGCAGCTACATTATTTGGATCAAATAACTCATCTTTTTCAAACTCTGAAACTTGTTTTATCTCATTGTTAATCTTTTCGGGGCTTTGTTTGTCATCTTTAATTTTTTCGACTTTCTTAACTTTGTCCTCAGGCATTGGTACAGAATCTGGTTTTTTCTTTTTAACTTTTTTGGGAGGTGCTTGCTCTGAAACTAATTTTTTTTCTTTTTCTTTTGCTTTTTCAATAATTTTTTTTGCACTTGGAGCAAACGGAATATTTGTTTTTTCGGTAATTTGAATTAATTCAACTGAAACAATAGGGGGTATATCAATTGCTTTTTTTGATAAAAATGGAAGGCTCATTGCTGTTATAATTAATACTAATATGTGCAAAACAGAAGATGCTATTAAACTTCTATTCACTTTAAAATTACCTTTCTTTGTATGGCTCAGAAATTAATGCTACTTTTGTAAAACCTGACCCTGAAAGTAATCCCATTATTTCTAAAACCCTTCCATAGTTAATTGTTTTATCACCTCTTACGTATATTCGAGTATCAGTTCTGTTTTTTGATACCGCAAGAACCTTTGCAATAATTTTTTCATATTCAACCTTAGACTCTTGAATAAAAATTTCTCCTTTTGAATTTATTGATAATGTTAATGGCTCTTGTTCTTCAGGAAGAGAGTCTGCTGAACTCTCGGGTAAATCAACCTGAACACCAACAGTTAATAATGGGGCTGTTACCATAAAAATTATTAACAAAACTAGCATTACATCCACAAAAGGTGTTACGTTTATTTCACTCATCGGTTCGTTTCTTGAGCGATTTAATTTGAATGCCATTAGTTAATTAAATGATTGATAAAAATCTTTTTGAAAAACTTTCTAGTTTTTGGGAATATTTTTTTGAGTCATTACTAAATCTATTATAAGCAACTACAGCAGGTATTGCGGCTAACAGACCGAGGGCAGTAGCAAATAATGCTTCGGCAATTCCTGGAGCAACAATAGCTAAGCTAGTATTTCTTGAAATAGCAATTGATTGAAATGAATTCATAATTCCCCAAACAGTTCCAAACAATCCTATAAATGGTGCTGTTGAACCTACTGTGGCTAAAAATGTAAAACCTTTCTCAATTTTGGACATCTGCTTCTCTATACCTATTTCAAGAATACCGTCCATTTTTTCAACTAAATTTATTTTTGATTTTGATTTTAATAACCCTTGCATAGACTCTTTAAATAATAATGTCATTGGATCGTCAATATTTGAAGGTAAACTATTGTGAAAGGTTTCTGCTGATTTAGATCTCCAAAACTTTTCCTCAAACTCTTCAGATGAAATATTTATTTTTTTAAATAGTTTGACTTTATCTATAATAATTGCCCATGAATAAATTGAGCAAGCTATCAATAAGATTATCACTGATTTAACTATAATATCAGCTCGAATAAATAAGTTTATTAATGAAAAATCTGCGCTTGATGCCAAACCTACTGCTTGAGACGAAATATCTGCTTCCATAAGATTATCTTTTCACACTCAATTGTGTCATCAATTTGTCTTGATAAGACTAGTTATTCCTCTTGCTTGAATGTTTCGTAATAAAAGCTAGCAATTAAAATTGCATCAGCTTTATTTGAATCTTTCTTTCTCGATAAATTAGATGAAAAATATGGAAAAATTTCTATCGCTTTAGTTCTGCTTGCATCTTTTTCTGAGTTAATTAAACTAAAATACTTCTTCCATTTAGCTGGTCTGACAAAATACATTGGTAACTGCATGGCCGAGCATATTCCCTTCAAAATACCATATGATTGACCAAAATTAAACATACTAGTTACACCTTGCCCTGGCATTGCTGACACTTGTTCTATAATTACCTTGATATCCTTTTTATCCATCTGATTAGCTCTTATTGAAATTTCATTATAAATTTGTGATCCATTTACCTGTTTTTTATTTTTTTTACCCTCAGTCATAGTTGGCATTTCAACTACATCTAAAATTTTTCCATCTTCAAAAAAACATATTGATCCAGACAAGCCAGGGTCTATTCCAATTATAAGCATTAATTATTTCCAAAATTTACATTAGAGAAAACATTTTGAACATCATCATCCTCTTCTAGGGTTTCTAAAAATCCAATGGCAACTTCTTCTCTTTCTTTTGCTACATCAACATTATTTAAGGGTAACCACTCAATTTCAGTTGAAATAAAATTAGCTATTGTTAACTCTAATTTTTTTTTAACATTATAAATTTCATTCATTGCGCATTGAATTTCATGAAAATCTTCATGTGAAATACATTCATTGGCTCCTGACTCAATTGCTAGATCTAATATTTGTTCATCTGAAATTTCCTTCTTATCAATTTTAATAATTCCTAATTGATTAAAATTATGTGCTGCTGATCCTTGTGTTCCTAAGTTTCCACCACTTTTTTGAAATATAGTTCTAATATTAGAGGCAGTTCTATTTTTATTATCAGTCAAAGTTTCAACAATAACAGCAATCTTGTCAGGACCAAAACCCTCATATCTTAAATTTTCAAAAGTTGTTTGAGTATTGGTGGACGACTTATCAATAGCTCTCTCAATATTATCTTTTGGCATATTAGCTGATCTTGCAGATTGTATTGCAGATCTGAGTCTTGGATTCATATCTGGATCCTTATCGCCAAGTTTTGCAGCTACACTAATTTCTTTAGATAGTTTAGAAAAAATTTTAGACCTTTGTTTATCCGCCTTACCCTTTGAATGTTTTATACTTGCCCACTTAGAATGACCTGACATAATAATTAATGAGAATTATTTAACTCTCCTCCAAAAATATAACTTTCAATACTGACTGCTAACCCAGTTTCTATATCACAATCAACCATAACTCCACTTAAAGTGGCTTCACCAGTGGCGGGAAAATGTTTGATAGAATTTTCTTTTAAAAATCTATTAATAGAATTTTCTTTATTCATGCCAATGACTGAGTTGTAATCACCGCACATGCCAGCATCTGTTTGGTAAGCAGTGCCATTTTTTAAAACACGTGCATCATTAGTGGGTATATGGGTATGTGTCCCAACAACTAATGTTGCTTTTCCATCAAAAAAGTGTCCGATAGCATTTTTTTCGCTGGTAATTTCACCATGAAAATCCACTATTAGCAAATCATAATCTTTTTTTAATTGGTGACTTCTTAAAAATTTTTTTGAAGCCTCAAAAACATCTTCACATTTTTTCATAAAAACGTTCCCCATTAAATTTAAAACTCCAATCTTTAAGTTGTTAGAAGTTTCATAAATTTCAAAACCCTTCCCCGGCGATGGTTCGAAAAGGTTATGGGGTCTTAAAACTCTATTTTCTTTTTCTATAAAGTTCATAATTTCTTTTTGGTCCCAAACATGGTTTCCAGTTGTAATAACATTAACCCCACAATTAAAAAAATCATTGCAAATTTCCTTGGTTAAACCTACTCCTGACTCAGCTGCATTTTCTCCATTCACTACTACAAAATTAATATTTCTTTTTTCAACTTCTGCTTTTAAATTGTTCAGTATTTTTGAGCACCCCACAATACCAACCACATCACCTAAAAATAAAACTCTCATTAAATAAAATTTTTTTCAGTTATAATATAATCAAGTTTCTTGTCATATTGATTTGTAGGTAGTTTATTAATTTTTTGAAATGAAAATCCTAAACCAATTTTTATAATCTTTTTATGATGCTGAATACCTGATATATATCTATCATAAAAACCCCCTCCATATCCAAGCCTGTTTAATTCACCATCATAGGCCACAAGTGGAACTAGTAATATTTCAGGATCAATTTTTTTTTTAGATATTGGCTCCGGTATACCATAAATATTAATTGATAACGGATCTTTAAATGACCACTGATAAAAATTCATTTTATTTTTTTTATCAATCTTGGGGAGTGATATTAAATAATTTTTTTTTTCTAATTTATTTAATATGTCTAAAGTATCAATTTCATAATTATAAGGATAATAACCTCCAATAATTTTATTTCTAATTTTTTTTTTTTTTAAAAATTTAAAAATTTTTTCAAAGTTTATAGGTGGGTTTTTAAAATAATTTTTTTTTCTTAATTGAAAAATTTTTTTTCTTATTTCTGATTTATTCACTAAATTTTTTAAGATAATTTTTTTGAACTTGCTCTATCAACAAAATTTGAAATTTCATCTGCAGCTTTATCAATTAATTTTTCATAATTTTTTTGATTATTTTCAATATTTGATTTTAAGTTAAGATGCTTTTCATTTAACTCTTTAATTTCATCTTCTTTTCTTTCTCGGTACTCATAAACTAAATTTTTTAACTCTCTAAATTTGTTGGAAAGATCTTTTATTTCAATTTTTTTTTGTTCAACTTTTTTTTTTGTTTCATAATACTCATCCATCACTTTAACTGCAGTTATTAAAAGCAATTTATTCTCCCCTATATTTCCAAGGTTGTTTTTTAATTCGTTAAACTTTTGATTAATTTGTATTAACAATTCCTCTAAATGTTCTTCTTGCCCATCATCACAGGATAATAAAAATTCTTTTCCATTAAATTTAATGCTTACGTTTGCCATTTATCAATTTCCTCCAGCAAAGTATCTGTTTCTTGATTTAATTCATCAATTTTTTCTGAAAATTCAATCTGTTTTTTTTGTTCTATTTCTTCTTTATTTTGTATTTCTTCTAATCTTTTAGATAAACCGCTATAATCTTCCTTTAATAATTTATACTTATCTTCTAGCTCTTGTTTTTCAATTTCTAATTGATTTTTTTTTGAGCTTAAAATTTCAACATTATTTCGTAAATCTGGGTTTTTTAATTTTAGGTTTTTTAACTTTGTGAGTGCTAAACTTAATTTTTTTTCTTTTTCGATAACAAAATTCATATATATATTTATAATATTAAATAGATTCTTCTAAGTCTACACAGGATAATTTTTGAATAAACAACATAATGATTTAGCTAATTGTATCAGATTTTTATCTGCAGATGCTGTTCAAAAGGCAAATTCAGGACATCCGGGAATGCCAATGGGTATGGCAGATGTCGCAACTGTATTATTTAAAAAATTTCTAAAATTTAACCCTAAAAACCCAGATTGGTTAAATAGAGATCGGTTTATTTTGTCAGCAGGTCATGGCTCGATGTTATTATATTCTTTGTTATATTTAACAGGGTATAAAAGCATTTCACTAAACAGTATTAAAAAATTTAGACAGCTTAATTCAATATGTGCAGGACATCCTGAATATCATCCTAAATCAGGTATTGAAACTACTACTGGACCGCTCGGTCAAGGAATAGCTAATGCTGTTGGTTTTGCTATTGCTGAAGAAATTTTAAAAAAGAAACTAGGTAAAGAAATTGTAAACCATAAAACTTATGTTTTAGCTGGCGATGGCTGTTTAATGGAAGGAATAAGTCATGAAGCAATGAGTTTAGCGGGGCACTTAAAACTAAAGAATTTAGTAATGCTTTTTGATAACAATTCAATATCAATAGATGGCCCAACTAGTTTGGCTGTTTCTGATAATTTTAAGAAAAGATTTGAAAGCTATGGCTGGGAATACATTCTTATTAATGGCCATAACGAAAAAGAAATTTATAACGCTCTTAAAAAAGTTCAAAATGCAAAAAAACCAACTGTTATTTCCTGTAAAACTAAAATTGGCTATGGTTCACCTAACAAATCAGGAAAGTCATCGTCTCATGGCAGTCCTTTAGGTGAAGATGAAATAAAACTTGTTAGAAGAAACTTAAATTGGAATCATAAACCATTTCATATTCCTAATAAGATTTTAAATGAATGGAAAAAGATAGGAAAAAAAGGTGGGCTACTTGAAAACAAATGGACAAAAGTTTTTAAAAAGAAAAAAAAGAAAATAGATAAACTTTTAAAAAATAATTTTACAAAAGCAATAAAAGCACAAAAAAAAATTGCACTAAACGAAAATAAAAGTTTGGCCACAAGAAAAGCTTCTGAACTAACTCTTAATGCGTTAACTAAAGAAAATAATACTTTAATTGGAGGTTCTGCAGATTTAGCAGGCTCTAACAACACTAAAACAAAATACCATAAAATAACAAAACCTGGTGAGTTTAATAGTGATTATATTCACTACGGTGTACGAGAGCACGCTATGAGTGGAATAATGAATGGTTTGGCTCTTCATAGTAGTTTTATTCCTTATGGTGGTACATTTTTGATATTTTCAGATTATTGTAAACCGTCAATAAGATTATCTGCGCTAATGCAACAAAGAGTTATTTATGTGATGACACATGACTCTATAGGTTTGGGGGAAGATGGCCCAACTCATCAACCAATAGAGCAATTGTCTGGTTTGCGATCAATTCCGAATTTGAATGTTTTTAGACCTGCCGATAGAATGGAAACTATTGAATGTTGGGAGCAAGCTTTAAAAAACTCAAAAACACCAAGTGTTTTGTCTCTAACACGACAAAATTTAAGTCCAATCAGAAAAGGATACCCACATATTAACAAATGCTCTTTTGGAGCTTATGAAGTTTTAAGAACTAACAAAAAAATTTCCTTAACAATACTGGCAAGTGGCTCTGAGGTTAACTTAGCAATTGAGACAAGCCATAAATTGGCCAAAGATAAAATATACAGTAAAGTTATATCTATGCCATGCCAAGATCTTTTTGATCAACAATCTGACTCGTACAAGAGAAAAATTCTTGGTGAGTCTCAAATAAGAATATCTATTGAAGCTGCATCCACAGATTGCTGGAAAAAATATATTGGTTTTGATGGTCTGGCTTTTGGAATTGATACTTTTGGTAAAAGCGCACCATATAAGGATATTTATAAATATTTTGGATTAACAGCTGAAAACATTGCAAAACAAACAAAGAGGTTAATAAAAAATCAAACATGACAATAAAAGTTGGAATTAATGGAATGGGAAGAATTGGTCGAATGGTAATTCGAGCCATTATAGAGAGCCAAAATAAGAATATAAAGATCAAACATATTAATAATAGATCAAGCTCTGAATCAAGCTGCACTTTAATCAAATACGATTCCATTCATGGGAAGTTTGATGCGGACATAAATTTTGATGAAAATCATTTAATTATAAATGATAACAAAATTACATTTTCACAAGAATCTAAAATTGAGGATATAGACTGGAAGAAGTTTGATGTTGATTATGTCTTTGAGTGTACTGGAAAATTTAATTCAAAAGAAAAATTAATGGCCCATATTAACAATGGTGCAAAAAAAGTGATCGTATCTGCTCCATGCGAAAATGCAGATAAAACTATTGTATTTGGTGTTAATGAAAATGAAATTAAAAAAGAAGATAAAATTATTTCAGCAGCATCATGTACCACTAACTGCCTGGCTCCAGTTGCTTTTATTCTAAATAATAATTTTGAGATTGAAAAAGGTTTTATGACCACTATTCATGCTTTTACAAGTGATCAAAGAATATTAGATAATTCACATAAAGATCCACGGAGAGCTAGATCGGCTAGCCAATCAATAGTTCCAACATCTACTGGAGCATCAAAAGCTATTGGAGAAATAATACCTTCTTTAAAAGGTAAGCTTGAAGGTATAGCAATGAGAGTTCCAACACCCAATGTTTCATTAATAGAGTTGGTTTTTTGTAGTAAAAAAGATCTTACTAAAGAAATAATTAACAGTGCGTTCCAGAAATTTATAGACAAACAATCAAAATCTGTTTTAAGCCTTACTCACGAAAAACTAGTTTCTATAGATTTTAATCATAACCCTGCTTCAGCAATTGTTGATGCTTCATTAACAAATGTGGTAGGAAAAAATATGGGAAAAATTTCAGCTTGGTATGATAATGAATGGGGTTTTTCAAATAGAATGTGTGATATCGCTGAATATATTCACAAAAATTCGTAATGAAAGATTTACGAGATCTAAAAGACCTAAAAAATAAAAAAGTCTTATTAAGGTTGGATTTAAATGTCCCATTAAAAAATGGAGTTATTAAAGATGAAACTAGAATTAATAAAATATTACCAATTTTAAAATTTTTATTAAAGGCGAATTCAAAAATTATAATAGTTTCACATATTGGCAGGCCAGAAGGTAAAATTAATCCTAAATTATCATTAAAACCCATTTGTGAAAATTTAGAAGATAAACTAAATCAAAAAATAAAGTTAGTTTCTGAAGATTTTAAAAAGATTAAAAATACAGATTTATTTAAAAATTTAAGTGAAAATATTTTAGTTTTAGAAAATATTCGATTTTATATAGAGGAAGAAAAAAATGATTTAGAATTTGCTAAAAATCTAGCAAGTTTTGCTGATATATATGTCAATGACGCTTTCTCATGCTCTCATAGAGCTCATGCTTCTGTCTCAAATATTACAAAATTTCTACCATCATATCCAGGTTTTCAACTTAGTACTGAAATTGATGCACTACAAAAGGTTACAATAAATACAGAAAATCCAATTACATGTATAATTGGTGGATCTAAAATTTCTACAAAGATTGGTATAATTGAAAATTTAATTCCAAAATTTGATAACATAATAATTGTTGGTGGAATGGCCAATAACATATTGAGCTATAAAAATTTTCCTATCGGAAAATCAATACATGAAGAAAATTGTAATGACATTATTAAAAATATTTTTGAAACTTCAAAAAAATATTCCTGTTCTATAATATATCCTGATGATGTGGTAACAGGTAGAGATTTTGATAGCCAGCCTGTTGTCAAAGAACTTAATAATGTTCAGGATGATGATATGATTTTAGATATTGGTCCTAATACTATCAAAAAAATAGATACTGTAATTAATTCTAGTAAAACAATTTTATGGAATGGTCCAGCTGGCTACTTTGAAAATCCTAACTTTGCTGTAGGAAGTTATGAAATTGCAAAGTCTATTGTTAGAAAATATAAAGAAAATTCTCTTTACTCTGTTGCAGGTGGTGGAGATACAATTGCAGTTTTAAATAAGATAAATGCTATTGATGACTTTAATTTTGTTTCAACTGCTGGTGGAGCATTCTTAGAATATCTTGAAGGTAAAAAACTTCCTGGTATAAGTGCTCTTAATTAATCATGTCTGAACTTAACGATATTACTCTTAAAATACTCTCTGGCGGAAAAGGAATTTTAGCGGCTGATGAAAGTACAGGAACTATGACTAAAAGATTAGATTCTGTAAATGTATCTTCGTCACCAGAAAGTAGGCTATTATTTAGAGAGACCCTTCTAAGCTCAAGCAGTGTGTCTAAATGCATAGGTGGAGTTATTTTATATGATGAGACCATTAAACAAAAATCATCTAATGGTAAAATAATTCCAGAATTGATTTCTTCTGTAGCCTCTATACCAGGAATAAAAGTAGATACTGGCGCTAAAGTATTGGCCGGATCTCCAGATGAAAAAATCACTGAAGGTTTAGATGGTTTAAGAGAAAGATTAAAAGAATATTATAAGCTTGGTGCAAGATTTACAAAGTGGAGGGGTGTTTATAACATCAGCAAAGACTATCCTAGTAAATTAGCAATTCACTCTAATGCTCATGCACTAGCAAGATACTCTGCGTTGGTTCAAGAATGTAATATGGTACCGATAGTTGAGCCAGAAGTTTTAATGGATGGAAATCATTCAGCTAATGATTGTTTTGAAAAAACGTCTGAAGTAATAAAAATGTGCTTTGAAGAGTTAATTATACACAAGGTAGATTTAACAGGGATAATTTTAAAACCTAACATGATTTTAGCAGGATCAAAGTCTAACAATAAAACAAGTTGTGAAGAAATTGCAAAATTAACAGTTGAATGCCTAAAAAAATCAGTACCCTCTGAAGTTCCTGGAATAGCATTTTTATCTGGGGGTCAATCTGAAATTGAGGCAACTGAAAACCTTAATTTAATTAATAAGATGAATGATACAAACTTCATCATGACTTATTCTTATGGAAGAGCCTTACAACAAAGTGCTCTGAAATATTGGTCCAAAAATATTAAGGATATTAAGGGCACTCAAAAAGTATTTAATCATAGAGTAGAAATGAATACATTAGCAGCACAAGGTAAATGGTCAAAAGAGCTTGAAAATAAATAAAAATAAATTTCTTTATTTAATTTCTCCAAATAAAATTAATAATTCATTTTATAATAATTTAACTCAGGTCTTAAAATTAAACAAAACTAGTTTTTTTCAATTACGCTTAAAAAAAGAAAGCTTAAAAAACAAAATTAAAATTGGAAATAGAGTAAAGAAAATTTGTAAAAAATATAATGTTAAATTTTTGATAAATGATGACCCCTTTTTAGCAAAAAAAATTGATGCTGATGGATGTCATTTGGGACAAAATGATATGGATATTAATGATGCCAAGAAAATATTAAGGAATAAGATTATTGGTATTACTTGCCATAATTCAATAAAACTTGCAAAAATAGCTATTAAAAATAAAGCTGATTATATTGCTTTTGGTGCTTTTAATTCTTCAAAGACTAAGAATGTAAAATTCATAGCAAAAACTAATTTGCTAAAAAAAGTTAACAAATTAGCTAATACCCCTATTGTTGCTATAGGTGGAATAAATGACATTAATTATAAAAAACTTTTGTTGAACAAAGCTAACTTTTTAGCTATCTCAGGCTACATCTGGAATAATAAAAAACTAAAACCAGTTGAAGCAATAAAGAAATTGAAATGAAATTATACGCAAGCGAAATTAGAGTTGGCATGTTAATTGAATACAAAAATGATCTTTGGCAAGTCTTAAAAACTCAGCATGTAAAACCTGGCAAGGGTGGTGCTTTTGCACAAGTTGAAATGAAAAGTGTAAATAAAAATACAAAACTCAATGAAAGATTTAGATCAAGTGAGTCTGTTGAAAAAGCAACACTAGATGAAACTAAATTTAATTACTTGTATAGCGATGAAATAGATTATCATTTCATGAATCCGAAATCTTACGAACAAATTAATATTAAAAAAGAAGTTGTTGGTGACAAAGGCAAAATGCTGACAGAAAATTTAGAAGTAAGTATAAGCTTTTATAATGAAGAACCATTAATAGTAGAGCTACCCAATCAAGTTACATGTGTAATTGAAACAACCGATGTGGCACTTAAAGGTCAAACAGCTTCCTCCTCCTATAAACCTGCAACTTTGGACAATGGAATAAATATACAAGTACCTCCCTTTATTGATAGTGGTGATAAGATCATAGTTGATACTAGAACTATGGAGTATATAAAAAAAATATAAATCTTATGCGATCTATTTCAGCCAATCTCAATATAATGATCAAGGCAGCTGAAAAGGCATCTAGAGCTTTAATTAGAGATTTTGGTGAAATTGAAAATTTACAAGTATCTAAAAAAGGTCCTGCAGACTTTGTAACTAATTCAGATCTAAAAGCTGAAAAAATAATTATAGAAGAATTAAAAAAAGCAAGACCTTACTATTCCATTATCAGTGAAGAAGATGGTTCAGAAAAAAACAAAGATAAGAATAATACTTGGATTATAGACCCTATTGATGGCACTACAAATTTTTTACATGGCGTCCCTCATTTTGCTATTTCTATTGCTTTAAAATCAAATGAAGAAATAGTTTCAGGACTAATTTTTGATCCTATAAAAAATGAAATGTTTTTTGCTGAAAAAGAAAATGGTGCTTTTTTTAACAACCATAGAATAAAAGTTTCAAAAAAAAAAGAGATAAATGATTGTCTCTTTGTTACGGGAGGAAAAATAGGGAGTGAACTAGATCTACCATATAGAAAGTCAGGTTGTGCAGCATTAGATATGGCTTATGTGGCAGCAGGCAGATATGATGGATATTTCCAGCATGGGTTAAATCTTTGGGATATAGCTGCTGGAATTGTTCTGATTAAAGAGGCTGGTGGAGTGCTTAATGAAATTGATCTTGCTGTGCATAAAAATATCAAAATTATTGCTTCTAGTGTTGATATTAATTCAAAATTACTTGAAAAATTGAATAACTTTTAATTGTTTTAGAAAATTCTTTTGCTATAAGTCTCGTCATGAAAAAAAATATTCACCCAAATTACCATACCATTAAAGTTGAAATGACTGATGGTACTCAATTTGAGACCAAATCTACCTGGGGCAAAGAAGGTGAAATTCTAAAACTTGAAATCGATCCAAAATCTCACTCTGCCTGGACAGGTGGAAAACAAAAATTTATGGATAAAGGAAGAATTAGTAAATTTAATAAAAAATTCCAAAATTTTAAATCAGAAAAAAAAAATTAAATGTCTAATGCACCTTTAATGCCAATGGCAACCGCTGTTTGGTTAGTTGAAAATACAACTCTAACATTTAAACAAATTGCAGCTTTTTGTAAGTTGCATGTGGTTGAGATACAGGGAATTGCGGATGGGGAAGTTGCGAAAGGGATTAAGGCATATAATCCTATTATATCTGGGCAATTAACAAGAGATGAAATTGAATTCTCATCTAAAGATGAGGATAGACTATTGCAAATTAAAAGTACTGATATTGAAATATCTAATACTGAGAAAAAAATTAAGAAATATATTCCACTATCTAAAAGACAAGACAAGCCAGACTCTGCATTATGGTTAATTAGACAACACAATATATTAAAAGACTCTCAAATTGCAAAATTAGTTGGTATTACTAAAAACTCTGTAACATCTATAAGAAATAAGAGTTATTGGAATTATAACAGTTTAGACCCTAAAGACCCAGTAGCTTTAAACTTATTTTCACAGAAAGATTTAATAGAAGCAATAGAAAAAGCCGAAAGACGAATAAAAAAAGAAAAAAAACAAAAAGAGAAGGAAAGACTTTCTCAACAAATAAACAATTAATGAATAAAACAAATAGACATAAAAATATAAAAGTGTTATTTACTCACTTTTTTGGAGGTAGTTATTAAAATAGAAGTTAAAGATAATAATATTGAACAAGCTTTAAGAGTTTTAAAAAGAAAACTTCAGAGAGATGGTTTTTTTAAGGTAATTAAATTAAAAAATACTTACGAGAAACCTTCAGAGAAGAAAAAGAGAATACTTCAAGAAAACATTAAAAGAGTTAAAAAGTTAAATAAACTTAAAAATAGAATTTAAGTATACCGCGGGGTGGAGCAGTCTGGTAGCTCGTCAGGCTCATAACCTGAAGGTCGGCGGTTCAAATCCGTCCCCCGCAACCAATTCAATTAAATTTTAAAATTTGATTTTTTACTATCAACCAAAAAAGCTTTTACAGTTTCTACAGTTAGTTGATCAAAAGTTTTTCCAAATTTTTCAATCTTTGCAATTATAGAAGGTGGAATAGTAATTATATGGCAGCCTATTTGCTTAGCTTGTAAATAATTGTACGGCTCTCTTACACTTGCCCACAAAATTTCTACATTCTTATATTTTTTTGCTAGTCTAATACTTTTTAAAAATTCTGGAATAGGATCTTTTCCTGTATCCCCCGTTCTTCCTGCAAAAATAGAAATAATAACTTTTGTTTTTTTATTTATTACTTTTAAAATCTTTTCTGTTTGCTTTGCTGTATAAACTGCAGTGATATTTAATTTGATTTTTTTTTTGTTTAATTCATTTATTACTTTACCAGTAAATTTATTTTTTGAATTAATCACTGGTACTTTAACGTAAACATTTTTTCCCCAAGTATCTATTTTGATACCTTGTTCAATCATTGAATTGTGATCATCGGCAAATACCTCAAAAGAAATAGGTTTATTTTTACAAATTTTAAGTATTTTTTTAGAATAAGCTTTGTAATTTTTTGCTCCAGCACTTCGCATTAAACTTGGATTTGTTGTAAAGCCTTTTACAATTTTTTTTTTATTAAATTTCTTTATTAAGCTTATATCAGCGATATCACAAAAAATTTTAGTATTCATAAATTAAAGCAAGTTATCAAAAATATTAAAGCATTAAATTTTATTTTTTATAAAAACTATCTAAATAATTATAGTATTTTTTTACCTGATGTGTAATTAAAAAACGATTTATTTTTTTTTTTGCAACTAAATTTTTTTTTAATGAAATTGAATAATTTTTAATTCCAAATTTCATTTTTTCTGCAAGTAATTCAGGAGATTTTGTTTTCACTAAATAACCACCTTTTCCATTTAATAAAATTTCACTAGGACCACTTGGGCAATTTGTGGATATACATGGGGTGTTGTAGTTAATTGCATCTATTAACACGTTACCCAACCCCTCATACACGGAGCTTAAAACAAATAATTTTGATTTTTTTAAATAGATAGAGGTATCTTTTATCCAGCCCTTAAAGATAACTTTATTTCTAATTTTAAGATCTTTGGATAGTTTTTCTAGTTTTTTTTTAAGACTACCATTACCTAATATCAATAATTTATACTTCTTATTAGATCTTGAAAAAATTTTAAAAGCTTTAAGTAATGTTGCATGATCTTTTTGTTTTCTTAATCTACCTATATTAATAATTAAATTTTTTTTTGTAAATTTTTTTTTATTTATTTTATTTAGATATGGATTATAAATTGGTTTAATTTTTTTTTTATTAATCACAAAAAATCTAAGACTTTTGCCTGATCCAACTGAATTAGTTACTATTCCGTCTGCAAAATTATAAAAAAAAAATTTAAGCAGTATAGAAACTAATCCAAAAAATTTTTTCTCTGCATATAGACTTGAAAAAATGACATTTTCTGAATTTCTTATTACAACTTTTTTTTTTTTTAGAATACCTACTATAATTGCAGCCACATTACTCTGCATAGAATGAATAACATAATTTTTTTTTTTGTTTTCCAGAAAATTAAATAAAACTATCATGGCATTAATTGCCGAAGAAAACCTTTTGGGAAAAAATGGTATTGCTAATTTGTTGCTAACCTCAATAAATTTAAATTTAAATTTTTTTTTATTAATTGCTTTTAACGCATTATTTGAACTAATTAAACTTATCTTAAATTTTTTGTTATTTTCAATTAAATTTTGAATTATTTTTTCTACTCCTCCTCGTTCAAAAGATGGATAAAATAATATCAGTTCATTGTTCATTGTTTTTAATTCAATAATATTATTTTGCTAAATAATATCTTAATTGAAACTTTTTGTTATTTCTTCAGTCATTTTTTTTGCATCTGCAAATAACATTAGTGTATTTTCTCGATAGAATAAATCATTGTCTATTCCAGCATAACCTGGGGAAAGACTTCTTTTCACAAATAAAACTGATTTACATTTTTCAACATCTAAAACTGGCATTCCATAAATTGGGCTTTGTGGATCAGTTTTTGCGGCTGGGTTAGTCACATCATTTGCGCCAATTACATACGCAACATCTGCGTGAGCAAAATCATTATTTATTTCCTCTAGCTCAAATACTTCATCATAAGGAACATTAGCCTCTGCTAATAAAACATTCATGTGACCTGGCATCCTTCCTGCTACAGGGTGAATAGCATAGGAAACTTTAATATCATTTTTTTTAAGTGTATCGACCATTTCTCTAAGTGCATGCTGTGCTTGTGCAACAGCCATTCCATAACCTGGTACAATTATTACTGATGACGCATTTTTCATTAAAAATGCTGCATCTTCTGCATTTCCACTCTTAACTGGTCTCTGCTCTTTACTAGATGTACTGGATAGTTGTTCTGTTGCTCCAAATCCTCCCAATATTACATTAAAGAAAGATCGATTCATACCTTTACACATAATGTAAGATAGGATGGCACCAGAAGAGCCAACTAGTGCACCTGTGATAATTAAGGCTGTATTTTCCAAAGTAAAACCTATTCCTGCAGCTGCCCAACCAGAATAAGAGTTAAGCATGGAAATTACTACCGGCATGTCTGCACCACCTATTGGGATAATTAAAAGAAAACCTATTAAGAAAGAAATTCCTAATAATATCCAAAATAAGTTAGAAGACTGTGTGGAGCAGAGCAAATAAGTTAAAATTATTATCGAAATTAGTATCAAAGCGTTAATTGGATGCTGCCCTTTAAATGTAATAGGCGCTCCAGACATTATTCCCTGGAGTTTTAAAAAAGCAATTATTGATCCAGAAAATGTTATTGCTCCTATAACTGCACCAATTGACATTTCAACCAAACTTCCAAGTTTAATATTACCTTGTGTTCCAAGATTAAAAGCTTCTGGGTTTAAGAAAGCTGATATAGCAACAAATACTGCAGCAAGACCAACTAGACTATGAAAACCCGCTACAAGTTCAGGCATAGCTGTCATGGGTATTTTATAAGCTATGAAGGTACCAATTAATCCTCCAATTATTAGAAAAATTAAAACATATACAAACCCACTTGAAAAATTTCCTGTAGACAAGAATGTAGCTGTTATTGCAATTACCATACCTATAATTCCAAAAAAATTACCTCGTCTTGATGTTTCTGGTGATGACAAACCTCTTAAAGCTAAAATAAATAATACACCTGAAATTAAGTAAAAAGTTGCTGACAAATTTGCAGAAATCATTATTTATCCTTTTTCTTTTTTTTATACATGGCAAGCATTCTTTGGGTTACCAAAAAACCCCCAAAAATATTTATTGCTGCTAAAGATATTGCCAAAAACCCAAAAATACTTGAAGTATTAAAAATACTTTCAGAATTACCAGCTAATCCAGCAATAATTGCCCCCACAATAATCACAGATGAAATTGCATTTGTTACTGACATCAAGGGGGTATGCAAAGAAGGTGTTACACTCCACACAACATAGTATCCTATAAATATCGAAAGGATAAATATACTTAATCTAAATATAAAAGGATCTATTTCCATAATTTTATCTTATTAAAGTTTTCTCAATTATTTCGTCTTCTAAATTTATATTAATCTTATTGTTCTCTTTATCGTATAAATTTGAAACAAAATTAAATACATTTTTTGCATATAAATTTGATGCAGAGGTGGCAAGCTTATTAAGAATATTACTTTCACCCATAATTTTAACACCATTTTTATCTATTATTTTATCAACCTCTGTAAAAGCAGTATTTCCACCCTGTATAGCAGCTAAATCATATATAATTGATCCAGCTTGCATACCGCTAATCATTGTATCTTTAATTATTACTGGAGCTTTTCTTCCTGGAATTAAAGCAGTACAAATTACAATATCAATTTTTTTAAGCGTTTCAGTTAATAGCTCTTCTTGTTTTTTTTTAAAATCATCTGTTGCTTCCTTTGCATAGCCTCCCTCGGTTTCAAGGTTTTCTGCTCCTTCAACAGTTAAGAATCTACCTCCTAAACTTTCAACCTGTTCTTTTGAGGCCATTCTTACATCTGTTGCAAAAACAATTGCACCCATTCTTTTTGCAGTTGCAATAGCTTGTAGTCCCGCAACACCAGCCCCAACAACCAAAACCTTAGCAGCTGGAATTGTTCCTGCCGCGGTCATCATCATTGGAATAGCTTTTTCAAATTTTGAAAATGACTCTAAAACTGCTTTATACCCAGCAAGATTAGATTGTGAAGAAAGTATGTCCATAGACTGAGCTCTTGTTATTCTTGGAAGTAATTCTAACGAAAGAACATTAATATTTTTTTTTACTAGATCGTTTATTTTAGCCTCATTATTGTATGGGTCTAAAATACCAATTAATGTTTGATTTTTTTTTATTAAGGAGCTTTTATCATCTGCTGGTAATCCCAACTGAACAATAATGTTAGCACTATTTATAGTTTCTTTTTCATCTTTAGAAATTTTTACTCCAATTTGAGTGTATATATTATCCTTAATACCTAGGTGGTTAGCGTAATTTTCAGGCAAAACCACTTCAAGACCAAGCGCTAAATATTTTTTTGCAATATCGGGTGTAATTGCAACTCTTTTTTCAATTTTTTGATTTTCTAAAACAGAAACGATTCTCATAAAAAAATTCTACAATAAGAATAGTGCCATTAAAACTAAAACCGATATTACAGCGACAGTTCCCCACAGAACAAATTTTGTAAAATTAGTCCATGTATTTTTATGGTTTCTATCATCCATAAAAACTATTTTTGTCTTGCTTTAAATTTCGGGTTAGTTTTGTTTATAATGTAAACTCTACCCCTTCTTCTAACTAACTTGGAGTTAAGGTCTCTTTTTTTTAATGATTTTAGTGAACTTTTAATTTTCATAATATTTTAATGCCGGCAATGTCCTACTCTTCCGTGCCTTAAGACAAAGTACCATCGGCGCTGTTGGGCTTGACTTCCGAGTTCGGTATGGGATCGGGTATAACACTAACGCAATAATCACCGGCAGGAAGGTTTATAATCATTTAATTTAGATTGTAAACTACGAAATAATATTAATTTATCTAATTAATTATATTCCTTAAATAATCTTTTAGTTGGATTTTTCCAAACAATTTATAGACTTTATTTGACAAATTCCTACTTGTTAAGGCTGATATATATCTTTCACCAGGTCTTGATGCTAAATATTTGATTTTAATGCCAAACATTTTTGCTACCTCAATTATTGAATAATTTTTTTTATTTGAAATACTGTAATATCTACATTTGTTATTTTTATAAGCATAAATACAAGCGTCTATAGTATCGTAAACATGAGTAAACCTTCTTGATTGGGTGCCTGGCCTAACAACTGTCAAAGGGGTTTTTTTTTTGAATTGTTCTTCAAAAATCCCTATGACTGTCGCCATACTTCCAGTGGTAATTTGATTGGGTCCATACACATTGTAAAAAAAAACAACCTCGTATTTAAAATTAAACCACTTTTTTAAATTTTCTAACATTTCAAGATTTTTTGCTTTAGTGAAAGCATAAGGTGATAAATTTTTATCATTACCTTTATTTCCAATAGTTGCTGAAGTAGCTGAATAAATTAATTTAATTCTATTTTTTAAACAAAAATTGAAAACTTCATTTGTTCCAATAGTATTGGAGTCAATACACTCGTTCATTTTTAAAAAACTTTGATATATTCTTGCAAATTCCCCAAAATGAAAAATTGCTTTAATTTTTTTTTTATAATTATTTAAATTTTTTGAAATTTTTTTAGTGTCTGAGGTAATATATCTTACCCGCTTATTAGATATATGATTTTTCTTTTTACCAGTTGAATAATTATCGATACTTAGAATTTCAAAATTGGTGCATTTCAGCAATTTGTAGATTAAATTTGACCCAATAAAACCCGCTCCTCCTGTTACAACTATATATTTTTTCATTTTTTTAAAGTTTGTTTATAATACTATTATTAAAAGTATCAAATATATATGATACTTAAAAAAAAATAAAAATTAGAAAATATGAATATTTCAATTCTTTTAAAAAATAATTACTACTTGGACTCCAGCGTCTCTTTTTTTAAAGAAAATTTTGATAAAAGACTCAAATTCATTCACAAAAAAAAATTCTTATTTAATGAAATTTCTAATTTTATTAATAATTGTATAGATGGTTCAAAAAGTATCTTTATTTTTTGTGCTGGCAACTCATTAATTAGCAAAAATATCAAATCGAATAAAATATTTATAAAAGAAGTAGACGAAAAATATGAAATAAAATATAATACTAATATTCATTACATTAGTGAAATTAACCAAGATGAAATATCTGAATGCGATACTATACTAATCGCAGATATAGAACATCAATCTAACCCAACATCAAATTTATTAAATTTATCAAAAATCATAAAAGATGATGCAAAAATAATTATTTTATCAAAAAATTTAATTTGGATGATTCTTATAAAATTATTAAAATCTTTTTTTAATTTTTCACCAACAAAAAATAACTTCTTACCCTCATCTTATTTAAATAATTTATATTCAAGTTGCAATTTGGAAGTTGTCAGAAATGAAAAACTTATAGCATTACCAATTTATATTCCGTTTATTACTAATTTTGTTAACAGACTTTTTAGATTGCCTTTACTCAATATATTGTGCCTTTCAAATGTAACAATTTTAAAAAAAATAAATCAAAACTTTTCTGATAATAAAAAAAAGCAAGTTTCATTCATAATACCCTGTAAAAATGAACAAAATAATATTAGGGCATTCGAAAAAGAAATCAAAGAAGGTGATCAATCTAATGAATATTTATTTGGTGATGATAATTCTACAGATAAAACTAATGATGAAATTGAAAAATTATCAAAAAAATTAACTAGTAATAAAATTATCAAATATAAAGGTCCCGGCGTATGTAAGTCAGAGAATGTTTATAAAGGTATTGAACATTCGAATGGTGATATAATCGTAATATATGATGCAGACTTAACTGTCAGTTTTAAGGATATTGAGTTTGCAATAAATATACTAAAAAATACAAATGCTGATTTTATAAATTGTACAAGAATGATTTACCCACAAAAAGTTGGTGCAATGAAATTTTTTAATTTTATTGGAAATAGTTTTTTTGCAGGTTTATTTAGTTTGCTGTTTAAGAAAAAAATAACAGATACATTGTGTGGTACAAAAATATTTTTTAAGAAAGATTGGATTAAAATTAAAAAAGATATTTCAAAATGGGGTATGAAAGATTTATGGGGAGATTTTGATCTTTTAATTGGTGCATATAAAAATAATCTAAAAATAACAGAGGTTCCAGTCACATATTATGACAGAAAAGAAGAAGACACTAAAATGACCTCCCTAGTATCAAACACAGCGAGAATGCTATTTATCGTACTCTCATCATATTACAAATTACGATTAAAAAAATAAATTAAATATCAAATTGTTTATTTTCATAAACATATTCAAATGATTTTCTAAACAACATCTTGCTTTTTTTAATCTTTACAAAGCCATAACTTTTTAATAATTGATGAATATCTTTAAATTTATAGTTTTTTATTATCATATCATCATAGTGATGCTCAAAATATATTAACTTAATTTTATTATTGTGTTTTGATAATCCTTTTAAAACATTAAGCTCGTATCCCTCAGTATCTATTTTCAACAAATCAATATATTCAATTTTATTCTTTTCTATAAAATAATCTAACGATATTATCTCAATTGGAACTGGATATTGAAAATAATTCTTACTTTTTATATTTAAAATTTTTAATTTTTTTTTAAAATACTTTGAATTCATATTTAATTTATTAATAGTCGAAGAAGATGACTCCAGGGTCTGATTAATTAAACCTTTGGACATTTTTTCCCCAATACCATAATTAAATATTTCTATTTTATCTGAATTATGCTTAAAAATTTTTTTTTGGAGTACTTGATAATTTTTAGGACTTGCTTCGAAAGAATATATTTTTTTAAGTTTTAATTTTTTATTAAATAATCTTATTGTTTCACCATAATGTGCCCCTACATCGAATACAATCACTGGCTTTAAAAATTTACTATTAATTAATTTAATAATTTTTTTTTGTTGAAAATAATCTAAAAAATTAAGTACGATTATGATTAATTTAGAATAGAACATTTATGTTTAATTATTAGTTATCTATGAATAAAATAATAACCATTATCTTTTTTAATGTCTAGTTTACCTGATAAATGTCCCACACATGGAGATGGTGTGTTCCAACAATGTCCTTCGGTTCTGTAAAATACTAATCCTGATGAGGATTTTTCAGAAATAAATTCTTTATCGTAAATTGCAAAAAAGGGAAAATTGTCAAATTTATATAAATCTGCTCTTTGAAGCTCATCATTTATTCTACTTATATTTTTTACATTAAAAATTAACACTATTAATATAAGTAAATATTTTAATTTTTTATTAAAAAAATTTTTATCTTTCATTTTTTGATAAATTAACGCAATTGGGATAGATAGCGTTAAAAAAACTATTGGATATCCGCCATATCTCAGTTGTGGGTGTTTTGTAAACCAAATAAAAAAAATTACTAAAATTATTGAATAAAAAAATAAAATTTTTTTATCTATAATGGATATCTTGCTCTTAAATTTAAAATTCTTGAATAACAAGAACGCTATGAAAAAAACTGAAACTAATATCCCCAGTTGATCTGTAACCTTTGTTAAAGCATATTTTTCTATCCACCTTGAAAACCAATTAAAATTTTGAATATACACTAAAGGATCATCAACTTGAAAGCCTGGACCCGCACCAGCTTTTGACCATTGCTCAAGCCATTGGGCTATATCTTTATATTCTTGATTACCATCGGCCCAATATAAATTATCACCAAAACATGTGAAGCTTAAAGGTGAAATTATACATCCTGTTAAGATAAAATGATGAAAAAAATATATTATTAAAAATGTCATTAAGAAATAAAAAGATCTCGAATTAAATAAAATTTTAGCACTTTTAATTAATTTTGAATCTAAAAAAATTATTATTAATCCAATTAAAATATAGGGTAAAAAATATGTTTTTAGACTTATGCAAAAACCTAATAATGGTAATAATAATAAAATATTGTTAAGCTTAACTTTGTTATTATCATAACAGCTATGCTGAAAAATTTTAATAGTTAAAATAACAATTAAAAGTTGGCCAGCCTTATCGGTGCCATATTCAGCTATTCTATTAAAAGATAAGTTAAAAAATATGAAAGCAAATAAATATAAAAATTTAACAACTTCATGTGTACTTTTGTGCATAATTTCTTTTAATAAAAAAAAATTAAAAAAAATTAAAAAAAATAATAAACTAAAATGAAAAGAAAAGTATTCGATAAAAGGTAAATAAAAAGATGAATTTAAAAAAAATAACGACGATACTAACTTGTATCCATGTCCCAGAATACCCATTCCAAAAATAACCTTTTGCTCTGTTAGATATTTTGTGAAAGGTAAATGATAATATGAAAAATCATCATGCGTTTTTGATATTAATAATGCTGAAAATACAGCAATAGAAATAAGAAAGATTATTTTTAAATAATTTTTCTTATTTCTGATCTTTATAAATATGAAAAATAAAACTCCTACAATATGTAAAAGGATATTATGAATAAAATTATGTGGAACAAGCAAACTTGATATTGCTGAAATAAATGTAATGGCAAACAATCCATAAAACCCCGTGTAAATTATCTTTGTATCATTCATGTCTTTTATTGCTCCAAAACATAAATTTTGGAAAAACATGCCATACCCAACTACAGATAATAGTAAAATGTAAAAAGATGAGAGAAAAATAATAATGTTTGACATTGATTTTGCTACTTTAACTTCATTTTTTTGAGATAATTTCTTTTTAACTTAGTCTCATATTTTAAACAATTTTGACTTAATTGTCTATCATATCACAAAAATTGACTACTAATATTTTAAATATATTCAAATATAATTTTAATAAATATATCTCTATTTAGTTAAACCAAAAAACAAAAAAATTATTTGTAAATTGTATTTATTTGAGACTATTTTGCTATTATATTCTAATTTTATAGTCTAAACAAAAAACTAAATAAAACCATGCTGTTTATTAATCTCATACTTGTATATGCGACTTTACTTACATCTACTTTTCTCATTTCAAAAAAATTAGAATTCTACGATAAACCCAATGTTAGAAAAATTCATAAATCAAATGTATTTAATACAGGTGGAATAATAATTTACTTCTTTTATCTCGTAGTAGTTAATTTTTTTGAATTAAACAATAATATTGAACTAATTATTTCAATCGGCTTTTTTATTTGTTTGGTTGGTTTTATTGACGATAGAATTAATCTTAAACCGTCTAATAAAGTCATATTTATAATCATACCATCCGCATATTTAATTCTTAATGGAATAAGTTTAATTAACTTGGGATATTATGAGCATATTGGATTTTTAAACTTGGGAAAATTTCAATTACCCTTTTTAATTCTTGCTACAGGACTGTTAATAAACGCTACTAATTATATTGATGGTGTTGATGGTTTGTTATTAACATTTTTTATATGTTGTTTAGGTTATTATATTTTTTTAGTTGAGGATGCCAAAACAATTTATCTAATCAAATTACTTCTAATACCAGCAATTTTAAATTTAATTTTAAATATGCTTCCGTCTAAATCTAAATTTAAATTTTTTAGTGGCAACGCTGGAAGTCTTTTTGTTGGTTTTTTTATAAGTTTCTTAACAATAGAACTATATAATAGTTTCGATATACACCCAGTGTATTTGATATGGCCATTATGGTATCCAATTTATGATTTTTTCTTTGTAAGCATTAATAGAGCAATTATTAAAAAATCAATTTTTTCTGGAGACAATTCACATCTTCATCATAAAATTTTGATAAAATTTAAAAAAAATCATTTAAATACAATTTTATTATTTTTTGTATCAAATATTTCTATTATTTATTTTGGTTTTTTAATTGGTAATTTTTCAAAATTATTATCATTAATAACTTTTATTTTTGTTTTTTTCTTATATCTAATCCTAAGATTTAAATACAAATAATGTTAATTAAAGTTAAAGATAAAATAAATTTAGTTTTACAATTATTAATATTATTGTTCCCAATTTTAATCATACTGGGTCCCCTTGCATTAAATGTTTTTTCGATAATTTTTTCATTATATGCAATATTTAATTTTAAAAAATTCAGAATTTTAGACAAAAAAATTATCATTTTGTTTTTTAGTTTTGTAATTTTAATTTTTCCTTTTGAAAGTATAGAATTTAAAAATTCTTTTATTAAATATCTGTCCTTTTTTAGATTCGTGCTAATGTTATTGGGATTGGTAATTTTTTTTGAAAAAGAAAATAACAAAA